>Ga0315291_10000964_pt1 | contig 38678 bp, 85 predicted proteins | sample YL17G12_20_MG_FD_203070 | JGI IMG/M metagenome (GOLD analysis project Ga0315291, IMG submission 203070) | Sediment microbial communities from Yellowstone Lake, YNP, Wyoming, USA - YL17G12_20 | ecosystem: Environmental > Aquatic > Freshwater > Lake > Sediment | place: USA: Wyoming | collected...
GCCCTCCTGGGCCTTCTTCAGTGGCAAGTCGATAAACCGCCGCCCCCTACCCTCTGGGAGCGTCTGACGGGCGACCAGGCGGTGTAAAAGAGAGCCTATGCCTTGGAACGTGTACCTCGAAACACCCAACGACCCCCCGCCGGCCGTGGGTGACCGAACCGTCCGTCGAGCTGGCTCAACCCTGATCGTCAAATGCACGGACGAGGCGGACGCCCACGCCCTCAGCGCCCTCATCCCTGGCTCGAAAGTCGGAGAGTCCATCACCCTCGACTGCTGGGGCCCACGCCACGACGGCCCCCAATACTACTGATCATGGCCTTCCGCATCCTCGTCGCGTTCATGCCCGACAAGAGCCCACCCGGCCCGCACATCCCCCGTGAATGGATGGCCCGCTGTATCGACACGCTCCCCGGCGATCTCGTCTCCACCTGGACCGGGCATGCGTTCACGCTCGAAGGTGTCGGCCAAGCCTTCCACGGACGAACCCGCGAAGAAGTCGTCGAAGCCGTCAAGCAGGACATCCGAGCCCGCTTCCAAGCCTTCAAGGACGCCGGTGGCTCCGTCGAGTGTATGGACATCGACGTCGAGCCCTTTTGATCGCCTAGCCCGCCCGTTGTAACCCGCCCATGGATGAAGATTGCGACTACGAGCCCATGGTCGAGGACGAGCTGTACGAGCACGAGTGCAACGAACTCGACCGCGACCGCAACGCCGGTGAGTTCGACGAGCCCTCGGATGATGAGCCCTGCGAGGCCTGCCTCGAAGGCGAGTGCGAAGCCGACCACGACTGCCCGAGCTGCGGTAGCTACACGAGCCTCCCCGGCCAGTACTGCCGAAGCTGCAACCACGCCGAAGGCCACCGGGAACGCTCGGAGATGAGCGACCAGGAGTGAAGCCCGGCATGGCGGATAAGGACTGGGCACAACTGCTCGAAAGCAAGGGCCTCCCTCCCGCCCCCGGTGTCCCCGTCGACGCTCAGTGGAAGGCCAGGGACGACTCCTGGTGGGTCCGCACGGCCGACGGTCGCTGGCACTGGCTCGACCCAAGGACGAGAGAGTGGAAGCACGCACCGCAAGGACCCTGATGCGGTGTAGGAATCCCCTCGATGACGACGCCGACCGAAGAAAAACCCGTGAACGAAGCTCTGATCGCGGCCTACCTCATGACCCCTGCGGGGAAGAAGCAGTTGAAGGAAGCCATCCAGTTGGCCGCCGCTCAAGCCGCTGACACGTTCCCCGAGGGCTCAAAGGGTGTGATCATCGCCCGTGCCCTCGCTGGAATGCCCCTCTTCCCGAAGACCCCCGGATGACCAAGGCTTTCGACTACGAGAAGCCCCCAAAGACGCGTACCCGCTACGACGCCGACTGGGACATCGACAAAGCCCGCACCCTCATCGAGCCCCTGATCAAAGACATGTGGGCCGCTGGCTTCTTCATCGGCATCGCCGGATCCGTCTTCACCAAAGGCAAGAGCACCAAAGACCTCGACCTCATCCTCAGCCCGCTCACCACCGCCAAGGTCGACCTCGATGCGGCCAAGACCGTCCTGACCGCCCACGGGTGGACCCCCTTCGTGGACCGCCCGGTGTAGATACAAAACCATGGCGAAGTCGAAAAGAGCCCGCTGCTGTGAGAGCACCATGGGCAAGCTCGACCTCGCCAAGTGCCTCCTCTGGGACCACTTCTCTGAAAGCGGCGCCCACTACGACACCGACCCGCTCGGCTCCTATCGAACGGGGTGCGCCTCCTGAACGTCCACGCCGTGAGCGTCTTCGAAGTCGTCGCCAAGCCCACGCCAAGCGTCAAGTGGGAGCTGTGACACCCGCCCATGCCTCCTGGCTGCCCTCCTAAACGCCTTTCAAGCCACCGTTGACCGCTCACCGCCCCCAACCCGGAGGGGACGCCTGACACGCCCGTAGAGCCTTCCATGAACGATCCGCTCACCGTCGCCAAAAGGGTCCTCCAGGCCGCCCTCGCCAACCTGGAACACAACTCCCACTGCGACTTCTGCGAAGCCGGCACGTCCGAAGACGACGAGGCCAAGCTCCACAGCGACGAGTGCCCCCTCTTCGGCTACGACAAAACCGTGGATTTCGAGCGCCTCAAGGCATGGACCACGGTGTAGACGATCCAACCATGACGGAAAATGAAGTCCGAGCCGCCAAGGTGGCCTTCCAATTCGAGCTGACGTTCAACGGCACCCCGCCCTGGCTCCGAGGTGTCGGCATCGGAAAAGACGCCCTGGGCTACTTCATCAAGGTCAACACGGAAGCGGCCCTCCCCGAAGGGACCGTGGCATCCTCGTTCAACGGCGCCCGTATCCTCACGGAAGTCGTCGGAGACATCCGAGCCTTCAAGCCATGAAACCCGGCGATATCCTGCTCCCGAAGGTCCCGTACCCGGACGACCACTACCGGCTCGTCAGCCTCGATGAGACCGAGGCCCGAGTCCAAGCCGTCCATACGAACCCGTCCACCGGCAAGCCGCCCTCACAAATCACCCTCGAACAGCTACGAGAGCGGTTCGCCCCCGTCATGTGCAAGAACTGCGGAAAGAACCCCGCCACCGAGTTCCACGGGCGGACCCTGAGCCCCGAAGAGATCGCCGAGAACCAAGCGTGGTCCGATAGCTTCAAAACCCACGGCTGGCACACAGGCCACTGCCCACACCTGGAGCTGCCCCAACAACCCCGGTGTCAGAGCTGCAAGTGAAGCGCCGTATCTGGCGATTCGTACACAATGTCGTCGCCCACCCCCTGATGGAAAAAGCCGAGCCCAAAGCACGAGCTTCCCCGCCCAAAGAAGCCCCAGCCCCTCCTACGCATGGAGATGCAAGCCCCCGAGGATGACGCCCCGGTGTAGCTAGCTCTGCCCGATGTCGAAGGAACTCGACCGCATCCTGAAGCTCATCGCGCTTACAGCGAGCCCCAATGAGAACGAAGCCCGGAATGCCGCCTTCCTCGCCACCAAGCTGATCCGCGAACACAAAATCGTCCTCAGAGACCCCGGATCCGCCCCCGCGCAGCACGTCCGGTTCCCAACCCCTCAGCCACGACCCCAGCCGCCGCCCCCAGCCCCGGTGAATCGACCCACGAAGCTCAACGACTTCATGGGCCGAACCTGGAACCGATACCCCGCCAATCGCTTCGATGACTCCTTCTGCCGTAACTGCGGTGAGCAAATCCCCATGGGAACGCCCGCAACCTGGCTCAAAGGCGAAGGCTCCTACCACGACGAATGCTGGTCTAGCTCCTGGAGAAACAAACCCCAGACCCCGCCAAGGCCGCCCCCTAGGACTTGGACCCCGCCACCTCGCCCCGAGCCCACTCAAGCGCCCTTCACCGATGAAGACCTCAAAGCCATCTTCGGCGATGACTGACGGGACAGCCCCGGTGTAGTCGGCCCGCATGCCCAACCCCTTCTTCGCAGCCGGAAGCGAGACCTCCGAAGCCGCTGCTGATCGCCTCCAAACACGCCTCCGTGACGCCCAAACCATCCTCGCCTTCGCCGCCCAACAAGGTGAGAACGGCCTCACCTGCGATGAAGCCGAAGCTGCCCTAGGCCTCTGTCACCAAAGCGCCTCTGCCCGCGTTCACGAGCTGGGCGAACAAGCCCAAGTCCTCATCCGTGCCGGCTGTAAGAGGAACACCCGAAGGCACCGAGCCGCTGAGGTCTACCGCCTCCCCGAGAATACGACGGTAGAACAGGCCCTCGGACGCTTCTCCGAATGGTGCACCTCCTCCCGCCGAAGAAGTGCCCGCACTCCCGCCGAACGTGGCCTCCTCGTCGCCGCCCGCTCCTGGGTCGAAGCCCATGGCAAAGAGTCCGAACAAGCCTTCTTCGAAGCCTTCCTCGACGCCGCCTGGGGAACCTACGGAACCGGCTCACGTCCTCGCCCCTGGCAAGACGACGAGTGATGAGCCCCGAAGATGATGACCCCTTCGCCTGCTTCCAGCCCAAGGCTTCCAAATCTCCGCCCACACTCGTCGTTCACGAAGACCTCCACTTCGGCGATGACTTCGAGGCCTTCCCGCTCCCGACCCCCATCGTCGAATGCAGCGTCCCCACCAGAGCCTACGAAGCCAGTGACCTCGAACCCTTCGACCCCCTAGGACTCACCCCCGAAGCTCGACGCGAGATGACCCTCAACCTCGCCAAACGACTGCTCAATAGCGGCCCCTTCCCCCTCGTCAACCTCGCCCACCGCCCCTTCCCCGGAGAAGGCGTCTACGCGCTCTTCTACCATGGAGACCTGAGCTTCTACGCTCCCCTCCGGTCCCCAGGCGCAACCTGCCCTATCTACATCGGAAAATCGGCCCGAGAAGGACGTAGACAAGGCGGAGGAGGAGAAGCCGGACAGAGCCTCCACACTCGGCTCACCAAGGAACACGCCCGTGGACTCGGACAGACCCTCGGCCTCGAACACTTCACCTTCCGATTCGTGCTCACCCCAGCCATGCTCGTTGACCTCGCAGAACACACCCTCATCGAGCTGTTCCAACCCCTCTGGTGCTCGTTCCTCCCAGGTTTCGGAGCCCGACACCACGCCAAAGACAACCGACGAAACGGCCGCGAACTGGCCTCCCCATGGGACAGCCTCCACCCCGGACGACCAGGAGCCGGTACCGAACCCCGACCCCTCTCAGACATCCTCACCCTCGTCGAACAATCCCTCCCCCAAGCCCTCGCCGCCTACCACCAAGCCATGGACGCCCTCCAACGTGTAGGTTGACGCACCCCTACCCACCTACACTCGGAACTCCGAGGACCCTCTTGTGAACCGCCTCCGCACTCCCGCAAACCAAGCCCGCGCTCGCGGTGGTGCGTTTGGCGATGGGACGGGAAAAGGGTGTGCCGGAGTTTCGTCGGACAACGTATTACGTAACTCGGAGCGCCCACCGTCCATCCTCGGGGGGTTTTGTACTACAACGTATTACGTAACGCAGTGTAGTACATAACGCTCTGCGTTATCGTAATGCAGTGTAGTACGAAACTCGGACGGTGTAGGACGAGGGAAAATGGCCCGCCCGACACGAGCGGTACTACCCGCAAATCGCAACCACAGCTTCCGGCTCACCTTGGAGGAAGAGCGCCTTCTCATGAAGCTGGTGGAACTGGAGGCCCGCCGTCTCGGCCCTGGGTACAACGTGACGACCACATCGCTCATCCGACGTTGGCTGTGGGAGCAGGCTCGTGACCTCGGGCTCGACGAAGGAACGACAGACCTGCCGCTCCCATCAACCTCGGTGGTCTACTTCCTCCAGACCACCGGCCCGAGCGGTGTCATCAAGATCGGAACGTCAACCGACGTGACCACACGGCTGAGGTGGCACCAGGGGCATCACCCCGTGCCCCTGAAGCTCGTACTCACGGTGCCTGGTGGCTACCGCCAAGAGAAAGCCTACCACCTCATGTTTGCCCACCTACGGGCCGAGGGTGAGTGGTTCTTTCCCGAGCCAGACCTCGTGACCTTCATCGAGCAAGAGCGAACGAAGCAGATGGCGGGAGTAGACCTCGGCCCGGAGCCGCTCCCAACATCCGCGTTGTTTACCCCAAGCCCAGCCAGGGTGGTTCAACGAGCGGAGCCCGAGGAAATAACCGGGGACGACCTCGACGAACTGCTAGGAAAATAGGGCTCCTGTGTTGATCAACCGGCCCGGTGGTTGTAGTCCCACCATGAGCAACTCCTCCAAGCCGGCCCCCGAAGTGACGCTCGACAAGGCGAACGAGGGTGACGCCATCAACCGCCGGGAGATCCCCGGCACCACGATCAAGCGCGGGTGGGGCTGGGTCCGCTCGTACGACGGCACCCGCAGCGTGTACGTGGTCAACAACCCGAACGGCGTGTGGGTGGTCCAGGCCGTCGAGCCCTGCATCTGAAGCTTACAGGTGAGTGGTAACGCACACGGAACGCAAAAGGGACGGGAGATCCGGCCCTTGCGAAATTGTCACACTGCCCAGCACGGCCCAGTGAGCTAGCTCACACAAGGCGGATCTCCCCGAAGCGTCCCTTCTCCGTCCGGCACCGGCTCTCAGTGAGCCTCTCGCCGTCCGCTTCGAGGAGGTAACAACCCGCCTTCGGCCCGGTAAAAACCAGAGTGGATTTGATCCGAGAGGCCCTGGGTTGTAGTCCCAGCATGATCGAAGTTCTCCCGCGTGAAGAGATGGTCCGTCGGGCTGTCCGAGTTCTCCTCGCCCCTGGGGGCACGGTCCAGATGAAGCTGGCCTACCTCTCCGACAAGGGCTGCGATGGCAGCGTCATCACGGAGGCGCTCAACACCGCCTCTGGAGGCGAGCTGGTCCGGACCGCCCTGAGGCCCATCCGGAAGGCGGTGCCCCGATGAGCCGCCCCTGCTTCGACGTCCTTGCCCTGTCCGCCCTCCTGGACGGCGACCAGGCCGCCCTCAACCGGCTGGCCCGCCTGGCTGACGGGTACATCCCCTGCGGCGACTGCGGGCACGAGGGGCCGCACCACATCCAGAGCTGCATGGGCGCCCTGGAGTTCGCCTGCTCCGGGTGTGGGATGCAGCACGAGCTTGCCCTCCCGGAGTGAGCTTTTTTTGCGGGCCTGGGGACCGCCGAAAACGGGAGTTCGCAGCGGCCCTCGGGGATCTAGACAATCTTGATGGGTGTGCTAGATCCCAGGATGCCCACCACGCACGGCTACGCTCGGGGGAAGAAGACCGTCGAGTACCGCACCTGGCAGCGGATGCTCAATCGCTGCCGGAGCAAGAAGGACGCGAAGCACTACCGCGAGCGCGGCATCACCGTGTGCCCCCGGTGGGCCGGGAGCTTCGAGGCGTTCCTGGCGGACATGGGGCCGAGGCCGTCCGACAAGACCAGCATCGAGCGGAAGGAGGGCACGAAGGGCTACGAGCCCGGCAACTGCGTCTGGGCCACGACCCAAGAGCAGAACTGGAACAAGAGCGACACCCGCCTAGTGACTCTCCACGGGGAGACCTTTCCGCTGAGCGTGTGGGCCGACCGCCTTGGGCTCAAGAGGGGTACAATCCACAATCGAGTCAAAATGGGGTGGACCGAAGAGGACGCCCTCCTCACGCCCATCGGACAGCCCAACCCACACCCACGAGTTCGGATGTGGGTCTCGATCGCAATGATGGGCCAAGGCCGCCTCAAGCGACGAGGCACAGTCACCAACGAAGGCTTGGCCCGCATCTTGGCCGCACTCGAAAGTGAAGGGTTGATTTGATCGCTTCGAGTCCGAGTTGTTGGGCTCATGAAGCGGATGGCGAGACGCCCACAGGGGGCGGGTGCCAGACGGAGTAGTGTGGGCTTCGGGGAGATCCGCCCATCATCTTGAGAGTTTTTGCTTACACCTCCCCAAGCTCGTGGCTTCTTCGCGTGCGGACCCATGGGGCGGCCACCCGTCTCTCATGAGACCAACAACCGCAACGCGTCGTGATCAAAAGGAAAGTTGCGTGCCACCGGAGGGCCGCGAGCCTCGCCACGTCCCGTGCCAACTTCGCACAAATCCGCGTGATTATGTTTGCCTACCTGGACCCACCGTCAAATTGGCCCGTCCAGTTAACACACCCATTCCAACGGAGGAATTCCGCTAGCCCTGTAAATAGGGTCCCTGGTCCGCAACCCGGCGTAGGGTTACAAATTTTAGCCCGGTGGCCTTTTAGGCCAGGGGGCAGTAACCCGGAGTTCCCCAACGAGTTCAGCCACATAGACAGGAACCGGACCCTCCACCCTGTTTACCGAGGTCACGACCGACCCCTGACCCCACAAAATTTCCCCCGGCAAATTTTCTGGCTGGAACGGTGTAACCGAGGGGGTGGCCAACGAGACGGTGACGATCGACAAGGTGCTTTTGCAGGCGGTCTTCGACGTGGCGGTGGGGTCCATGGATTTCGGGTCCGGGTTTTTGTGTGACGAGGACGTCGAGCACTTGAGGGCCGCCGCTGTGGTCTTGGGGGTAGACCCTTTGGTGGGGACCCCGACGAACTTTGTGTGCAAGTACACGGGGGAGCACAAGTGGGCGGACGAGTTACCTGCACCCCAGGCCGAGTGGTACGCGAAGACGTTTCCGAACGTCCGCGTGTGCGTCACGTGCAGGAGGCAGGTGCCCCTTCAGGGCACGGACTCTGGCACCCGGATTTGATCGGGACCCGACCCGGTTGTAGCTCCCCCATGATGAACCGCATGACGGGTCACGCACCGGTGAACAAGGTCTACCCGATCGCCCAGTGGGTGATGTTTGGGGGCTCGCTGATCCGCTCGATGACGCGGTGCAAGTATGCGACGTTGGCACGCATGGCCCGGTCCGGAGGCGACCTCCCGCTTCGCGAGACGGCGAAGCTCCGGACCCGGCTGAAGGTTCTCATTGGCTGGGGCCTGGTCCGATACAGCGCCCCCTGCCGGCGGTACGAGCTGACGGCGGATGGGTGGAACCTTCTCGTTCAGACGGAGCAGGCGTGGGCACTTGAGCAGGAGAAGAAGGTTCAACGGACGGCGTGGGATCGGCTTGGTGACCTATGATGAAGCTCGCCCTCATCGCTTCGGCGGCACTGATGCTCCAGGCCTGCACGCCGGGGCTTGCGCCCGATAGCACGGGCTACGAGCCGGCGTTCCCATCTCACGGATCTGCTCCGGCTACGCCGTCGCCGAAGTCCGAGGGTTCTTGCCCGGATCCTGGTGGGGAGCCCATCGAGCTTGGCCGATTCCCGGCTCGTGTTGTGTATGCACCTCGGGACGGTGCGACGATTTTCGTTCGAGAGTCGAGCAGGTGTTGGCGGCAGGTCTACGCGGGGTCATCGACGCGGACGGTCCAGTCGGTAGGGCTCGATTCTTCCGGCTGGCGGGGTCTGCTTATGACGGTGAGCGTGGAGACCGAGGCCGGGCCAGGCAGGGCCACGGTCTTTGCGAAGTATGAGAATGGGCGGTACCGGACGGTGAGCGTGGGCGGGTGCGAGCTAGACGGGTTCGTGTTCAAGATCCCGCAAGCGGAGTGCGAGGCTCAGGTGGAGCGCTACGCAACTCCCTGAGCGATGGCTACAGTCGGGGTCGATGCCCACGACGGACGAGTACGAAGCCGGGCTGCGGCGGACCCCCTCTGGCCTTGGAGCGGTGGTCTTCCTTGTTCTGACGGCGGTGTTCTCAGTCGTTTCTTCAGCGGCGGAATGGGCTTTTTGGGGGAGCATCTTCGGCCGGTGAGAGATCCGGGGCAGGACCAGGACTCGGGCCCTTGCTCGTGGAGGGGAGTTCTCCGGTGAAGGCTTCTCACTTAGGAGTCCGTGAGATTCGCCGGCAGCTACGGCTGTCGCGGGCCCGGATTCGGGCGGGCGGCGGGTGGGCTGCCCGCGAGGATTCTATGTACTGGATAGAAGAACTGGACCGGGCTTTACGGCTTCAAAAGCAGCGGCAAATAAGGGGGTCTTTTGGGATTGTACGGGAGTCAGTGCAGGTTTTTGGGTCTATATCCATGAGGGGAAGTGCTTGAGTCCCCTCAATTTTTGCGTTCCCGTCTGCGTTCCCACCTCATTTCTAAGGGACCTTTAGACTTTGACGCTGGCTTCAAAGCTCCAGGACATTGCGAACCATGTGGCGCTCGACCCGAGGGACGGGGAGCCGAGGCTGACGCTTCGTTCGAGGCTGAGCCACGTGGGGCCTCTTTGCTCGTGCGGCTCGGTTGAGTGTCGCAACGTGGGGTGTCCGAGCGGACCGCAGGTAGGTTCGACGGACGAGGTCTTGTTCATCCTCTCGTGCTGGGCGTGCTCGGACCGGGGGTGTGTGCACGATTGGAGCTTCACGGAGGGGGACTTGGCGGGGGATCCGCTTGGGCTTCTGCTGCTGAATTCCCCTGGTTCTTGGCAGAACATCATCGACCGGCTTGAAGCCACACCGTTCCGGGAGCGGCTCACGTCGTGGGACTGGCTTCTAAGTGATGATTCCTCTTAGGCAAGGGGAGTCAACGTCCAGAGCCAGGCGGGGTCCCATGGGTCATCGGAGACCATGGGACGGCTCTCGAACGAGGTCGAGACGTGCCAGCCATGCTTCATTTCGGCGTGTCCGGTTCCTGCTTCGAGCTTTCCTCGGCCTTTCGGGTGTGGGCGGAGGATGACGATGGCGGCGTATTTTCGGTCGATGAGTTCGGAGCGCGGGTCTGTGGTCTTCCAGACCGGGGGTCGGCGCTCGTCTTCTTTGGCTTTGGCGAAGCCGGCTTTCCAGGAGAAGTCCCGAGCGGATCCCGGTGAGAACGGCGGGTCTTCTTCGCCGGTCATGAAGGCCCGGTAGCCTTCGAGGAGGTGCATCATGTGTTGGGCGTTGGCGTCGGCGGAGCTGTTCGGGTCGTACTCGCTATGGGGCCATTCCATGATTTGTAGATACACCGATAGGTTTTGATCGGTTCTCGTCTTGGTTGTCATGAGGACAACAGCAAGGACGGACGGGCAACCGGATCGGACGCCGATGGGGACCAACTTGACCGTGGTAGGACCCCTGGGCTGATGCAAAAGAAACGGCACGTACGACCCTTCGTGGCACCTTGTTCCGTCCAGTACCTCTGCTAGCGAGGTAGTCTGACCGTCCAGGGTGGGCTCACGAGGGGTCGTATGCTTTAAGCGGTGTACTCTTCTCTCATGTTCGAGAAGTTGAGCAAGCGGGAGCGGGCGAAGCTGGACAAGGCTTTGGCGGTCTTGAGGAACCCGGCACCGGGGGTGAAGCTCGTATCGCACGGGTGGGTCTCCGGCGAGGAGCGGGCTCGGGAGGATCTCGTCCGAGCAGCGGAGGCGGCCTTCAAGGACGGGCTTCTCATGGTCGAGGTCGCCAAGCTCGTTCGGGACGGCTACGTCAAGGCGAACGGGGGGCGGAAGGACATTCGGGTCACGCTGACCGCGTTGCCTACACCGACGGAGAGAATTGAAGCTGCGTTGGATGACGGGGAGGGGTGAGTCCCGGATCGCGGCTGCGCCGCTAGTGTAGATACAGAGATGAGTTTAGGGCCGGAGGGGTGAGCGTATCTGATCGCGGCTGCGCCGCTGTTATGGATCCAGAAGGAGAGGCCATGGCTGTATTCATCGTAGCGTTTTCGACACCGGGGGTGACGCAACCGGCGGCCTCGTGGGAGGCGCCTTTTGCGGAGGAGGCGTGCAAGCGGGCGTGGGCGGCCCGGCCGTTTGGGGACGCGGTGGACGCGACGGCGATGGGGGGCGGGTACGCGTACCGGCTCAAGCGGGAGGGGCTCGATTGGAAGATCGTGGATTCCCGTGCCACGCCAGGGCTGGGGTGATGGACGTCTTCGAGGAACTGGAGAAGGCGGGGCACGCGTTGACCTTGGTGACGGGGATGACGGCGGGGGTTTCGACGTACTACTGCGAGGGTTGCGGGGCGCTGGTCCAGGTGGCCCACGAGGGGCTCAGACTGTCTCACGTCCCGAAGGGCTCCTGGTCGACGGCGAAGGCGTGCAAGCCTGCTGGCGGGGCTGTGGGGGCGGAGCGTTCGTCCTTGAAGCAGAAGCTCGATGCTCTCACGGAAGCGGATTACGAGAAGCTGAAGGCGGTGTAGGCTCCGACGCTATGAGTGACGAGGACCTCGTGTTGTATTGCCCGATCCACGGGCAGACTCGGGCGATCCGGCTCTCGAAAGCGGACGAGCCCCCCGAGGTGAAGCACCTCATTTGCCTCCGGTGTGTGGCCGAGGCGATGGCGTACCCCTTTGAGCGAAAGAAGGGGAAGGGTTCGGGTCTATGATGATGCTCGCCCGTACCGAGGACACCGGGTTGTTTTTGGCTCCGAGTGGCCGCTATGTGGTGTTTCGTCGAGCTGCCCATGGGGAAGACTGCTTCGTGTTCTCCGAGCGGGGGGCCATCCAGGAGGGCTGGCTGTGTGCGGGCGGCGTTGGGTACGTGACCCTAGCGGAATGCCTCACGGAAGCCTCTGCGCGAGCGGCCTTCGCTCTCTTGACCGGGTCGTGACCTCGTGACCAGGCGAACTACATCAACGCGGCGAAGAACCCGACGGTTTGGGACCGGCTTGGGGATCCGCCGGTGTAGATACAGGGTATGCCGTGGATTCGGTTTTGGCATCAGGGCAGGTGTCCGTCGGGGCACAACGACGAGGAATCTCGTTACGAGTGGTTCGAGCGGCGTCTTGATGACAACCAGCTCAGGGACCACGCGGACGAGTTGGTTCCGTCGTGGCGGCGGGAGGCGGAGCGTGGCTACAAGTACGGCTTCGAGGTGGTGAGGGGGCGTCTTCCGGCGCGGATTCGGGATCGGCTTGTGGTGAACTACGAGCGGGCGAAGGCCAACGCGGAGAGGATGCTGGACATCTTGAACAGCAAGAAGGCGGTGCCCAAGCCGAAGAAGCTGAGATCGAGGAAGAAGTCCCCGACCGCGTGGGATCTTGTGGGATCGAGCAAGTCCGAGGTGTGAGACCGCCCGGTCACACTAGAAGTCGTCCTCGTCCTTGGTGAGCCGCTCGAAAGCGGAAGGGCGGCCAGGGGTGGGTTTGGAGCCCTCAGCATTGTAACGCTTCTTGAGTTCGACGGCGTGGGAGTTCTCGTAGCTGTAGTCGTCACCCAGGATGCGTGGCTTTTCCCCGAAGTACTCGCACAGGCTCTTGTACTCGTGCAGGTCGTCGGCGTACGGACTCATAGGGTTTCGCTGTCCCAGTTGGACACGAGCCTCCAGAGCTGGCCCCAGAGCTGGAGGCTCTGGCCCTTCTTGCCGTTGAGGTGGAGGGTGACCGTGACGGCTTTGCGGAGGTCGTCCAGGTGAGCTTCCCGCTCGATGAAGAGCATGAGGGCGCCCTCGTCGAGTCCGAGGCGGACAGGACGCTTCATGCTCTTCAGCTCGTCCAGACGTGGGAGGAACTTCTTCGGGACGACAAGATCCGGGAGACGCCAGAAGCTCATCGTGTAGCCGTGCTCGAAGTAGAAGGCCGCGTGGCCCACCTCACCGGTGTCACGATCGATGGCGAAAGCGGGGGTTTTCCCCTTGGTCTGCCAGAGGCGGTTCCGCATTCGTTGCGTCATGATCTCGTCGCCGTAGGGGTCGAGGACGAGGTAGTGCTTGTCGTCCGCATGGACGTCGAAGTTGAAGAGGTGGGACGAGTCCGGCACCTTTGTCTTGGTCTTGCGCCTTTGCCATCCACGATCGCAGTCGTAGACCAGCTTGAGGGTCTTCCCCTCGGCCTTCCGAAAGTGGATCTGCTTCATACCTTGTATCTACACCGACGAGCCCTAGACGATCAAAAAACCTCGGAGTACCCTTCCATCATGATTCACCGAGGCGCCACGAGCCCTACTGGCTGGACGACGTACGAGTGCTCGGACTGTCAGGCCCAATGGCAGGTTCACGCGCACGAGGACCCAAAGGTCGTGACGGAGCATCCTGAAGTAGAGTGCTTGGAGGTCCAGAAGGAAAACGCTGAGTTGTTGGAGCTTCGGAAGAGGCATCCAAACCGGGCGTTTGCTCGGAGCGCCTTGGGTGGTGGGTTCATTCCGATCTAGCCCAGGCTCTTCCGGTACAACTTGCAAGCCGCGAGGAACTCCTTGGTGGGAGGGACTTCGGGCTTGGGGGTGATCTTCTCGGGGAGAAGGCCCCAAAGTTCCGGCACCCACCAACACAAGGCGTGACCCTGGGCGTCTCGGTGGTCGCGGATACCTTTCCGGAGCTTCTTGACCTCGGCGATCAGATCGTCTCGTTCGAGGTCGTGGACGTCGGCATTGAGGGGGTCTTCGCACTCGATGCAGATGGGGTGGAAGTCGAAGGAGCCCCCGGAGGTTCCGGTGATGCGGAACTTCCGGGTGGCTTTCCACTCGTCGCACGTATCGCACCGGATGATGCTGATCCCCATCTCACCCCTTGGAGCGGCGGGGGTCGTGCCCGTGGCTGTCCTTGAGCCGGATCCGGCCATCATCGCCCCGTTGGACAACCAGCTCCGAGGCCGCCTTCTGGGCCATGGCTCGCCCGATGGCGATGGCTTCCTTCTGGGACTTCAGCCGTTTGTAGGCCTTGGAGGCGCCGGCCTTTTTGACCTGCCAGCCGCCTTTCGGGTGAGGGCTCACGTAGACATCGCCGCCGTGCTTTTTGACGGCCTTCTTGGTTTTCATGCGGACCGGCTACACCGGTGGTTGTATTTTCAGGGTTTAAAGTCTTGTTGATTGTGCGGTGTTGTGCCGGACTCTGCGCCGAGACCCGTTCTGTTCATTCAGGTTTTCCATACGGGGGTCTTCCCGGACGGACGACCGAACGCCAACCCTGTGTTGGTCAACGACCTCGACGTAGGGTACGAGGCACAGGACCGCAAGGTGCCGGTCTATGTGCCGCACGGCGGGTCGATCATCATCCCGGCGTCGTCGCGGTCGATGCTGTCCTTTCACCAGGGCGTCATCTTCAAGTTCTGCCAGGTGGGGATCCTTCGGGCTCGGATGTTCGTCCAGCCGGAGCGATTCACGACCGCGACCCGTCCCCCGGCGACTGAGTACCCCATAGGGGTACTCATCTGGAACACCACGGATGATGGGCCCAACTGGTCTGATGGGACGCAGTGGGTGGGCGTGGCTGCGGCCATGGGTGCTGCGGGCGGTGACCTCTACGGGACGTACCCGAATCCACAGGTTGGGGGCCTCGAAGGGATCCCTATCGAGGCGCCGCCTCCGACCAACGGCGACGTCCTTATCTACGACGGAGCCCTGAACGAGTGGGTTCATGCGCCCATCGTCTTCGGTGGCGGCCCTCCTGTGGGCCCTGCGGGCGGTGACCTCTTCGGGGTCTACCCGAACCCTACGGTGACCGGGCTTCAAACCGATCCCCTCGCTGCGAAGATTGCAAACGGCTTCATCAAACGGAACGCTGCGAATACGGCTTGGGAAGAGGTCGCCTACGGTTCGGCTGCAAATACGGTTTGCGTTGGAAACGATGCTCGCCTCTCGAACGCTCGAACGCCGCTTGTTCATGCACCCACGCATGCAACGGGAGGGACCGATCCTCTTGCTGTAGTCAGCACCACGGCGACGAACAACTCCGCTACGACGGGCGCAACGGTCAACTCTGGGACGGCGGCCGTCTCGATCTCGGATCCAGGGCACACTCACACGGTCAGTTCGACCACGGCGACGAACACCTCCATCACGCGGGTGTTTCACGAGACGTTGCAGTCGATTCAAAACGATGCGGCCCTATTGGTGACGCTCAACAACCAAGCCGCAAGCGCTGCACCGTCCACTCAGATCGCGAACCCCCGCATCTTGGATGTTGACTTCCCTGCTGCTTGGAACGGTGGGACGGTCACCGTCAACGGCACCGACCTTTTCGGCACGGTCATCACCGAGACCTTCCTCAAGCCTGGTGGCGGCGGCGTAGCCCACGGAACGAAGGTCTTCTCCTTCATCACGAACGCCGTCAACAACACCCCGGCTGTCACTCTCAACAACAACGCCCAGGTCCTCATCAGTTTCGAGATTGGGGTGGCGAACGTACCCGTGACCGCGTTTTTGAAGGTCACCATCCAAGGGGTTGCGGACACATTTGCAGCGCAGAACCTCACGCTCGGCTGGTTCGATACGACGGGTAACCATAGCGGCGGTAAGACCGTAGAGGTCTGGTACACGCAAGCTCTCACGGTCATCCAGAACTCGCACACGCACACGGCGGTTACGGCCTCAACGGGAGTGACGACTTCCGATGCGGGTCACACGCATGGCGTGACTGATCCGGGTCACGGGCATACGCAGAACGGGCACGTTCACAACCTCACGGGTTGATCCTTCGTGAAGTCATGGCTGGCCAAAATGCTCTTGGGGATCTCAGAGGAAGAGATCCAGGTGCTACGTGACGAGCTGAGCGTTGAACGGACGCTGCGGGCTCGTGGCGAGGCGGAGCTGCTGAAGGCGCACTCGAATTGGGCTCACGCGAATGAGGAGCGATATCGCCTACGTACCAGGGTCACGGAGCTTCAAGCTCGGGTCGCTCGCTGCAAGTGCCGGGTGAACTAGCTCTTGATCTTGAGTCTGCTCGCCAGGAACTCGGCTTCTTCGTGGTTCAAGGGCATGTTGTCCTTGCGTTCGATGGTGGCATCCGCCTGGGTGACTCCGCCCTTGCGGTCCTTCTTCGGTTTGCCATCGAGCACCCCTTCACGGCGATCGAGCCACTTCTCCCACTTCATTGGCTCAAGGTGCTTCGCGAGGGCTTCGAGGGTCAGGAAGGTCTTCTCGTGCTGCGTCCTGTTGGCTGTGTCGCCGTCGTCCCATTCCTCTGCGGAGTAGGTCGCTTGGTTGACCCGGACGCTATAGCCCTTCCAGTGCGCTTTTTCCTCGGGCACCAGCTCGTTCAAATCGCTCTCGAAGAGGACGCCATCTTTCGCAGATCGCGGTTCGTCGTCATCCTGAGTCGCTTGAAGAAAGCGAGCCACAACGCGGTGGGCGAGCGGATCCATGCGGGTTAAGAGAGGTACGATACGACTTCGTACTTGTCTTCGCTGAGCTTCGTATACGAGATGTGGAGCGTCGTGTTCTCGATCTCGGTTGGGGAGAACGGGTCTTGGGGGTTCGAGAAGGCGAGCCGGAAGTTGACCGTTGCCTGGTCTCGCATGAAGTAGTGGGCCGAGGGGATGTCGGCCAGCTCCAACCCAGCCTTGTCCAGCACGGCGTGCATCCCGTTCATGGCGGCTCCCATGCTGCGGAAGCGGCCGTTGCCGTCGAAGCCCGCACGGACGAGTTCGTGGTTGACCTTGCTTCGGCGGGCCGAATCGAGGTGATCTGGTCCGTGCGCCTGGCGGTCGTAGGAGTAGCCCATCGTAGAGTCACGGCCGAAAGGGACTTTATTCGTCCCGGTTGATGTGCTCCCAGAAGCTCTTGGCCGGCAGGACCTTTCGCCCGGCTCCTGGCTGGAACAGGTGCATATCCGGCGTGTAGGTCATGACGCTGATGAGATCCCCGCCGGCCGAGGCATTTAGCTTCGGGTTCTGAGGCAGCGTGAAGTGGAGCGTGTGATCCGAAAGGATCTGAACTTCCTTCGGTGTGGTCTCGGGTCCGACGAAGAAAAGCCGTTGTTCACTCGTTCGCGTGACGTAGAGCCACACGTCTCCGGGAACGAACGAGAGCTGTTCATGGTACGGGGTTCGCCACTCATTCCAGAGGTACCGGTAGTGCTCCGGGGCGAGCGGGAAGATGAAGCACATCCCGTCCTCGTCGGACTCTGGTGTCCAACGGTTGGCTGCCCCTGAGTCTTCCGGGCGCAACTCTCCCATGCGGAGGAGGGAGAGCGGCTTGAGGGCTGCCCAGTACTGGCCTTTTGCGGGCCATCGTGAGACCTCCTCCGGCTTCATTGTCCGAAGTGGGCTCTGAGAATGGCTCCGTACACCCGCATGTTGGGGTGGAAGCGCCGGAAGTACTCTTCGTCCACTCCCGTGGTGATCTTCGAGAAGGCTGCTGCGACGGCGGGGGATCGAGACCAGCCGGCATCGCAGTGCACGAGGAAGTGCTCGACAGGGAGTTTCTCCTTCACGAAGGCGAGGAGGGTTTGAGCCATCGTGTCCGTGAAGAGTGTCTTGGGGTCGATCTTCTCTTCGGTGAACAGGAGATGTTCGACTTCAGGCGGGTGGTGATCGATGTCGTGGAAGTCCATGCGAAGAACACCGACGGTCAGCGGGCCGATAGGGAGCTTGGCTTCCTTGGGGTCACCGGGCGTACGAATGCTGACGATGAGGTTGGTGACCTCATGGGGAGTCGTCGCTTCGATATGCTGCCGGGAATAGACGAAGAACTTCACGGATAGACCTTGAGGGCGAGGTAGACGAGGCGGGCCACGTTGCGTGGAGCCTTGGTGAGAAGCTCGGGCTCGTTGCCGTTGAACCATCGAAACTCTGTGAACTCCTCGCACGGCTTGGGGACGTCACGTGAAGGGACGTCGACGAGGAAGGCGAAGTTCATGTGCCAGCCCTTCTCGGGAGGGCCCTCGTGTTCTTCGTAGGTGATGAAGCCGTCGGGGGTTCCCTCGATGGTGTTCGGTCGCGCGATCGGCACGAAGGTCATCACGGACGGATCGATCCCTGTCTCCTCGTGGGCCTCTCGTTTGGCCGCTTCGAGCGGCGTCTCGTTCGGCTCCAGCTCCCCGCCGACAGGGACCCAGAGGTTGAAGCGCTTGTGGAGGATGAGGAGAACGGCTCCGGCATTGCGGAGGTAGATGCTTGAAGTGAAGGCGCGACGCATTTCAGTCCTTGGTGGGGCCACCTCTCTACACCGGACCGAACACGGACTCATCCTTTCTTCGTCAGAGCGGTGTAGTACGGGGTGAATGGCCTGGACGGATTGGGTACTCGTTGCGGTCCTGGCCTTGGGCTTCCCGGTGATCCTCTTGCTTCAACGGATCTATGCGGCTCGGGTTCGCCGGCAGGCGCGTCTTGCCGATCGACTTTGGGCTCAGGTCTTGGATGACATGAAGAAGGGGAAGCTCCGCTGAGTCGCTTCGCTGCTCTAATCCACGAAGACTCGGGTTCGTCCGTATTGCGGTCCTTCGATAACCGGGCGGAGGCAGATGCCTTTGTTGAGGACATCGCGCAAGCCGACGGCGGGCCGGTTTCGATCGAAGAACGCTTCCTAGGGAAGTGTCGAGGTTGTCGGGGTCTGGGGTGGTTGGGCCCTGAAGCCCTCTTCCGCTGCCCTGGGTGCGTCAAGGACGGCCGAGCGCCAACACCACTGACTCCGAGCGAGGCGGCCTACGAACGTGTTCTGGAGGCCGCTGAGATGGCTCTGGCGGCATCGGGCTCGTCCTCCGATCCGCGATTCATGAACGCGTACGACACGCTCGCGTGGTACCTGGAGCGGCGACGCACGATGTGGGAACGCTTGTGAAGGCGTGGGTTGCGAAGGGGTACCGGGGCGGGTACTTCGATCAGGATCCCGAGATCGCGACTTTTCAGGATGTCGCGGTGGGGGACGAGATCCACGAGCAGCACGACCCGGCCCAAGACTGGATCGAGGACTTCAAGATCCGCCATCCAACCGGATGGGTCGTGATGTGTCGCGTGGGCCAAGAGGCCATGGAACACAGGGTCTACGTCGAGGATCGGGTCGACGGGATCTTCAGCTCCATGCACGATGCCGATGCGTGGGTCCATCGCTGGCATCGTGAGTGGTACTTGAAGAGCTGGCGTTACCAGCTCGTCACGACTTACTTTCCGGAGCGTGAGCCCGTGGTCCGAAGGCGGACCGCGTGGGAACGGTTGGTTGAAGACTAGCGGTTAATCCTCTTCTTCGGTGGTCACTTTCATGACCGATACGCCGACGCCTGCTCAGATCGCCCAAGTCCAGTCGAACCTCACGAACATGCAGGCGTTCAACGATTACGTCTACAACCAGGGCGGGTCGAGCCGGATCACGAACGCGTACCTGCTCATGACGATCCAGGACAACAACGACCTGGGGCTCAACATCGGGTTGAACCTCATGGAAGGGATGTTCTGGGCTGTGGGCGGCATGCTTGGTCCCATCGGCAACTTCGCGGCGAGCTTCCTCTCCGGGATGCTGTCCTATTGGGCAGATTCGGAAAACACGCCCCCGAGCTTGAACCAGACGTTCGCGAGCCTTTTCCTCCGCATCCAGGCGCAGTCGCTTGCCGTGGACACGGCTCTGGCGACCTACTACCAGGACGTGGCCGGGAATTGGAACACAAGCTTCACGTACAACGGCGTGACCTGCACGATGGAGGACCTCTCCACGTTCCAGTTCCCCGCTGAGACTGACCCTGAGTTCGAGAAGATGGCGGCGGCCTCGATCTTCGCCCTCGACCAGTACATCTGGTCGACCGTGATGAAGATCAACTACGTCGTCACCCTATGGGAGCTGACGAGCGGTCCGACCATCTTCCCTGGCAGCGAAGGCGACCCGCCTGTCTCTTGGGACGAGATGTTCATCCAGAAGAACCCGGCCTACTACAACACTTGGAGCTGGCACAACTCCTCGGGCTGTGGGGACACGACGGGCTGGGAGATCAACGAGTACAACCTCGGCACGGGGGCGGGCGTCTTCACCGATGGGTCGATGTCCAACGAGGCGTGCGCCTACCTCTTCATCGACTCGGCCGATGGGGTCGTCATCAACGAGAACGGGCTCTACGCCAGGGCGACCGTCTTCAACAACCTCGGCCTCAGGACGGCCACACAGATCGTGAACGACTCTGGCCCCACGGGTGAGAAGCTCTCGGTCGGGTACCTCCGTGCGATGGCGGAGCACCGGACCCTCGGTACGCTCATCCTTCGCGAAGGTCGAGACAAGGTTCAGCAGTCCATCATCGACAAGGCCCATGAGGATCCCGTCTTCGCACGGGATGTCGTGGCCCGTCCGAGGCAGACGCTCGAAGCCTTCCTAGGGGTCAAGATCCCCGAGACCATCGCCCTCACCGTCATCGGTGAGTCGCCTCGGAAGTTCGGCATCGTCATCCCGATCAAGAAGTCGGAGTAACTACTTATCGGAGCCCTTTGGCACGATGGCCTACTCCTATGACCGCCGTGTTGCTCAGAAACAGGCTCAAAGCCGGACCGCCGAGTACAAGGGCGAGGGTCAGGAGATGTTCGAGCTTTTCGATGCCGAGTGGAACACGGTCCACTACGACGAGGAGAAGCGCACGGGTTGGGCTCAGGCGGGTTCTCTTGGGAAAGTCGAGTTCTCGGAGTCTGGCAACGACCCCGCCGTTTGGGTGACCGTGACCAAGCCGCTCCGGTTCAAGGGCAAGCCGAAGGATGTCATGGAGGCTCTCGAAACGATCTCGAAAGCCATCGACATCTACTGAGCGGGTCCTCGCTTACGCTGACTCCTCTTCGTCGTCAGCCCACGCGATGTCCTCCGGGTTCACGTCCCACCCGGCATCAGCGGTGGCTCGGACGAGGGTTTTGAGCGGGTCCTCTCCGGTCGGCACGAACTTGGCGAGCCACGCGAGGAGACGGAGTCCGTCGCATTCGGCATCACGGATGGCGTTGCGATCGGCCCCGGCTTGCATGAGCGGCCGGGGGTCCTCCCATCGCTCATGGGCCTTGAGGGCTGCCTCGTGCTTGCGGACCGCGTCCTCGAACTTGTACGGGGCGTCGAAGTCCTCGCGGACAGGGGGCACCGGAGGCGGCGGCTTCTTGTTGGGCTTCTCCGGCTTGTAGCCGTAGAGCTTCTTGATGGCGGTGAACTCGTCGCGGGACAGGGCGACCCCTCCAGCGACGACGCCGGAGCCGAGGAGCTGCATCATCGAGCCAGCGTTCGGGGTTGTCACAACCGAACCGTTGCTTCCGTCCGTAGTGGGGCGCTTCATTTCCGGCTTCGTTTCCAGTCGTTGAGGGACTCGATAGGGAGGCCGTTGATGACCTGGTTGACGTACTCATCGTAGAAGTCGAGCTTCTCAGGGGGGACCGCCGCGAAGGCCTTCCAGAGCTTCGCGAACTCTTCGACGCGGATCCTCATGAACGCCTCCCGTTCCCGCTTCTCATTTCCTGTCTTCGTGCGCACGAACGTCTTCGGATTGCCCATCAGAGCCTCGTCTTCTTCCCGGTGAAGATGTTGACCACCGTTTCGCCGGGACCGAACGCGGCCCGCATCTCGAACAGCTCTTCGTCCGAGTGGACGTGGTTTGCCATGCGGCGCTTGTAGTCCGCGATGAACGCGTCGTTGTAGTCGTCGACAGCCTTCTTCTGAGCGGCCGGCGGGGTGACGCCTGCGTCCTTGAAGACGTCCATCGGGACAGGGCGGGAGACCGAGGACCAGTAGAGGGCGCCGTCCTTCGAGAACGTTTCCGTCTTGAGCTTCGCCTGAAGCTCGCGTTGCTCTCGTTCTTGCCAGGGGAACATCAGCGGCACTCCTTGGGATCGGGTTCGTTGCCGGTAGCTTTGCAGTGGGTGCAGTCGAACTGGACGACCGTGCGGTACGCCGGCCGGCGGGCGTTGATGGCCGGGTGGACCCCCTCGACGTTGGGGCCCTGGGTCCACGCCTTCTTGCAGACGTACTTCCTGCCCCCGCAGACCGTGCAGGGGGCCATCAGTAGCCACCCTCGCGGTAATCGCGCTGGCGGTTCCGGTCCCCGCCACGCGGCGTACGACGGTCCTTCATGACCTTCGTGGTGTTGCCGTAGCGCTTGATGAGCGCCACGAGGATGGGGTTCCGAATCTTCTTGGAGGGGGTGTCCATGTTGGGACTACAACCGGGGCCCGACCCGATCAAAGGTCACGCGCTCTTTTTGACCTCCGGCTTGTCTCGAAGGTCGCGAACCCGGCGACCGCCTGCCTTGTAGGAACGGCCTCGCCAGGTGCGCTTCTCGGGGTTGTGTCGCTTCTTCTTGGCCATGGTGTCACTCGTCTTTCTCGTAGACAGGGCCGATGCTGATCTCGACCTTCTTACCCCGGACAGCCTCGTATAACTCTGCGTCGAACGGCGGCACGTAGAAGCCTTGCGGGACGATGATGTGCCCCTTGGGGTTGTCCTCCAGACAGCCCTTGGTTTTGCAGACGTGGATGTCCGGGTGCGTCATCGGGTTGTAGCCCGGCCGGGGGACGCGGAAGTCCGGGCTGAAGGCCGGATCCTCGTTGGGGTCGACCCACGCGAACAGCTCCGTTCGATGGTAGCTGACGGCCAGAGGTCCGAGCTGGAGCCCGATGAGCGGGAGGCGGACCGCGTAGGCCGAGTCGTGCTCGAAGTCCGTAACCCCTTTGCCGAGGTACGCTTCGAGACGCCAACGGCCATCCCCGCCGCCGTCCTTTTGGGCGCGGATCTGGGTCTCCCCGAGGACGAGCCAATCCCGCTTGGTTTCCCAATTGAGGTGGATCCGAACGACGGTTTTGAGGCGGTCGGAACGGCGGGTGATGTTGCGAAGATCGGTCTCCGCAACCAGGGGCGAAACGACCGGCTCCGGCTTCTCTGCCTCACGGTGCGCCCGAAAGGCCGAGAACTTCGGCTTGGGCTTCACGAGGGCACCGTCAGGGGCATCGCCTTGACGACAGCGGAGAAGGTCTCGCTGTAGGCGGTGACGAGGATGTCGTAGTCGCGGTAGATCGCGCGGCCCTCGGAGTCCTCCTTGGGGAAGGTCGCCTGGAACGACTGCCAGAGGCCCATCGAGGTGTCCGGGTCTCGGACTTCGGAGTTGCGGTCAGCGGACTCGCAGTGCTCCTTCGCGGCGGCGACAGACCACTTGATGACTTCGACGAGGGCGAGGTGCGTGCTCATGGTGGGTCTACAACCGGGGTTGGGATTGATCAAAGAGACGCGAGGTGGGCGAGGATCTTTTCGAGGTCCGAACGGTGAGTCGCGGGAAGCTCGATGTCCCGGAACTTGCGGGGCTCGACCGAGAGGATCTCGATCACGCTGAAGGTGACATGGTAGGAGCGGCGCTCCGGTCCCCAACCCGACGACGGGTCGCGCGGACCTCGAAACGGTCCGACTTGGCGACGAGCCCCCCGCCGACACCGCTGACAGCCTTCGTGACCGAGAACTTCTTGAAGGTCGTGCTGCTCATGGCAGGACTACAACCGACGTGGGGTTCGATCAAAAGGACGTCGCGTGAATCACGCAGCCGGGTCGAAGCGCCAGAGGTCGTACCACCGCGAGTCCTCGTTCACGAAGAGGATGACCGTCTTCCCCTGGTTGTCCTCGCAGGCTGCGAAGAACGCCTTCTTGGCTTCCGTCTCGGACGTCGCGTCGAGGATGACCGGGTTCTGGCCGTCGATTGCGAGCTTGAATTCCCCGTTCCGAATCTCGTAGGTGTTCATGCCGGGACTACAATCGAACTCGGTCCCGATCAAAGCTCTTCGAGCAATTCGAGGGTCTCTTTGGCGATTTCCTGCTCGTCCTTGGGGTAGCAGCCGCACTCATGTACGGGGGCGGAGGAGTTACAGTCCTCCATGTGGCCGAAGTTGGCGATCTGCCGGAGGGCCTCAGTGGCCCTCCGGTACTTCTCTTCGAGGGTCACCGGGACCCTGCCAGGAGAGACTCCACGTCTTCGTCGGTAGCCCCGTTCTCACGGAGCTTCTCCCGGACGTGGGCAGCGAGCTGGTCGTAGACCTTCTGCTTGTTGCCCTTGAAGCCCAGCTCCCGCTTGGCCTGAGCGTAGACCGAGTGGCGCACCATCTTGATGCCCTTGATCTCCAGCCCGAGGCAACGGAGCATCGTGGTGAGTCGGAGCATGGCAATTCCGTTGCCAGTGAACATCGTGCCGCCGCTGCTTCGCTCGATACCGTCCATTTTGACCTCGCCTTCGAGGACCCTACAACCGTGGGCTGGCGGCGATCAAAACGAAGAAGCGATCAGCCCTCGTTGAATCGGAAGGCCACGACTTCGGCCATCGATCCGAGCTTCAAGACCCCCTTGGGCGGGGGCATCCCGTAGAGCGTGCCATCCGAGTCGATGACAAGCCCTGGTGCAGTGGACCCATCGGGCAGGACCTCTCGGACTCGCGGGCTGATCACAACGACGCCTTCACCCGTCCCACGAGGATAGAGCTTGAACCGAACGCGGTCTCCGGGGTGGAGGTCGCGTCCCTTCCTGTCCTGGGAGGGGGCGTAGTTCACTTGACGAGAGCTTTGAGATAGTGAGCGAAGGGGGTCAGGATCGTCTTCAAGGCTTGGGCCTTGGGCCCAATGACCATCATCACCATATCTTCAGATCGGCCCGACTTCCTAGCGGCAGCCAACGATGCGAATGCCTTGTTGGCTGCCCCCCACTCCGTCGAGGCCGTCCGGAACGCCTCCGGGTCCGCGTCGGCTTCCGCTTCACGGAGGAAGGGATCGACTTCCTTCTTCAAGTCGTTGAAGACGTCAACGATGTCTTCGTACGCCGCGAAGAAGCGCTCCTTCTCCTCTTTGACCTTGGCCTCGTAATAAGGGAGACTCCGCTGTACGAGCTGCTCTTGCTTCACCAGGGCGCTCGATGCCTTGGTGAGAATGCCTTCCAGTCTCGTGATCGACGCTGCTGCCTTCTGGGCGGTATTCTCGATCGAAGACGAAGCCTTGACAGCTACCCGGTCCGCCAAGTCCATCAGCTCCGAGGCCAACACCTGACGGCTCGGCTGGTGGCTCTGGCTGTAGGCCAGAAGGCGTCGAAGCTCGGATTGGAGGTCTTGCGGGGCCGCGATCTTGCGCATACCCCGACGGTTGAATCGAAGAAGTATCAAACTACGCCCGAGCCCCAGGGCTTGCCCGCCGCTCGGGCGTACAGCTCCGCCGCGCAGCAACGCGGGGCCGTATTCGCGTTCTGACGGCCTCGGGCGGACGCCTGGGCGCCGAACCAGGGGACCGGCGAACCGACGATGTTCTTGTGCTTCCGCCAGACGGCGAGGCCGTGGAGGTAGCCCTTGGTGCCGACGATGAGGGCGTTCAGCTCGGACCCGTCGCGGTACTCGACGATGTAGCCGCGAGCGCCGCACTTGAAGACGACCTCGAAGCCCTGCTCCGCGTAGGGGCTGGTAGACGGGTACTCGATGTTCTGGTGGGTCACCTTGATGCGCTCGACCGAGACAACCTCGGAGCCGAGGGTCTGGAACCAGCGGGCGTTCTGGTCGAGGTCCGCGATCGTCGCGGGGGTCTTCTCGACCGTCACGCGTGTCTTCCAGTTCTTCGTGATCTTGTCGAAGGAGGAGACCGAGGTGTTTGCGATGGTGGTGTTCATGATGGGACTACAATCGGGTGGGGTCTCGATCAAAACAGAAGCTCGGAAATCTCAGCCGACGTTGCGGTACGCTTCGGACTCGCTGACCTGGCGGCCCAACTCGGCGAAGCAGGCTTTCAGCTCCCGGCGGAAGGCGACGCCCCGGCGGGCGGCCATCGAGCGGCTGATCTCTCCGTCACAGCAGAGGTTCTCGGGCGACAAGTTGTTGTAGAGCCGGCGGATGTTCTGCATGATTTCCGCCTCGGAGCGCTTGGGCTTGGGGGCTGCGGGGGCCTCGGGGATCGCTGTGCCGTTCGCGTCCGTCTTCGTGCAGAGACTCACGGGGACCGTCCAGACGGTTCCTGCCGGGTAGGCGCGGTACGTCCCACGGCTGTCGAGCTGCTTCACCTTGAGCTTGCTCCGGTTGATCTTCACGATTTCACCGAGCGTCTTCTCGCCGAACGCGCGACCGAAGAGGACCTTTTCGCCAACCTTGAAGTCGTTGAGGGTGTTCATGCCGGGACTACAACCCAGCTTTGGCTTGATCAAAGCAACACACCGATCGGGTGCTAAAAAGATCGGTGACGAACCCGAGGAACGGCAAATGCCAAAGGGAGTGAGTACTTACGGTACTCACTCCCTTTGCGCTGGCGACCGAAGTGTGATGCCCGTCACATACGGCGCACCTCGATCCGGTGCATGGGATTGCCGTCGTTCATGCCGATGGTGTCATCGGACAGGCGGTTGACGTGACGGACGTAGAACGCAACGGGGCGAGTCGATCGGCCGATCCAAGGGGACGGGACTTCGAGGACGATCTTGACGCAGTGCCCGTAGTCCGCGCCCAATTGCACGACCGAGACGACATCAACCTTGACGCCCTTCTTGATCTCGCGGGCCTTGCAGCCCTTGGCGATGATGACCTTGATGCCAGCGGTGATGGGGGTGCTCATGACTTCAACTCCGGGAATAGGCGTTCTACGATTTGGGTTGCTTGCTCGCGGGCTTCCGCCTCGCCGTCGCACTTCTCAGTCGCGTACCAAAACCCTTCCCCGTACCGCTCGAAGCCCTTACGTGTGGCTTCGATGACGCTCTTCCGGCTCCGGGGAGGCGGGTCGTTGGGGTCTTCGAGTAAAAGTTGGATGATCACGGCCTGGATGAGCCCGTCGCGACCCACGTGGACCTTGAGGGTCAACGTGAACATCTTGTCGCCGTTCTTGCGGAGCGTGGCTTTCATCCCACGCACCCGTGCGGCCAACCTGCGAAGTACCGCTTGGTCTCCCAGGACCAACAGTCACCGCATCGGTAAGCCTCATCACCCGCGTTCGGCATCTCGAACTTGACCGTGGACACTTCGTCGACCGCGACTGCGTGTCCGCAGTCGAGACACTCGAACGCTTCGTGCTCTGCGTTCGTGTAGAGCACGAACGTCACCCCACCGCGTCGGACGTTCTCTTCGCCGCAGCTTTCGCAGCAGAAGGTCTCCGAGTTGTGGCGGCCAAGGACCACACCAACCGCGTCCGCGTGACACTTGAGGTCTTCGTCCGTGTAGCACTCGCACTTGGTCGCTTTGGGGGTCTTCATGGTGGTGTGCTTACAATCGGGTCGGGTTTCGATCAAAACCACACTGGTTCAAGTGAACTGGTCTTCCAGTTCGCTGTACTCGACCCAGTAGCAGTCGGTGTCAAAGTCGCCGGTCGTCCCCTTGGGGGAAACCTTGAACTCCTTGGTTTCGCTGAGCTTGGTCCAGACGGCGCCGTCGATGACACGCTCGCCCATGTCGGGGAGTCGGCGAAGGGCCTTCACGTGCGGGTTGGTCTTGGCGTTCATGTTGGGACTACAACTCGTTGAAGTGGTGATCAAAACCGGTCCGCCGCAGACGCCTCGAAAGAGGCTTTGGCAGCCTTGCTCGGCTGAGCCGACGTCCAAGCAGCCCGAAGGGCAGCGCGAAGCTCCAGGCCGGGCGCGTAGTCGCGGACGGAGCCCTGGTACATCATGATTCCGTCCTTGGCCTGGACGTAGACCTCAACCGGGCCGCCCTTGAAAGAGGTCAGCTCGAAGTGGCGACCACCGTGGTCGGCGGACCAGTCCGCACCCGGAGGCGCGACGTGGGGGAAGGTCACGAAGACCCGCCGAAGGGTCGCCGTGCGTTGGGATTCGGTCACAATCGTCGTGAAGGTCGTCGTGCTCATGGGGGGACTACAATCGTTCGGGGCGTTGATCAAAACGAGAGATCAGGATTCTGCGAGGGCGGCCATTTCCCCGTTGAGGAGTTCGAGAACTGCCTCGGCATGGGTCAGGTGGGGGTCGGCTGCGTAGATGTCTTCATCTTCGACCTGATCGTTGCAGACGCCGTTTTCGACGTACTGGTCGAGAGCTTGGCGGATGGCCTCTGCCTGCTCGTGGGTGAGGTTCTGGAGCGCGTTCAGGAGGGACATGGCTACTTCCTCACCACGCCGACACGGCCCATGCTCACGGCAACCCACTGGCCTCCCTTCACGTCGAGCTTGTAGTGAGGGAACTGGAAGCTCGTTGAGCCCTCAAGGAAAGCGCCTTTGACGATTGCTTCTTCGCGTCCGTCGATGAGGACTCGGGCGCCGATAGGAAAAATAGGCATGGAACTCACTTGGTGAATCGCGGGTTGTGGCAGTTTCGACACGCGTATGCGAAGCCGGCGGGCCGCTTCTCCGTGGCCATATAGAACGTGAAGTCGTGTGCAGTCTCGCCGCACGGGCACTTGCGGTAGATCGTTTTCACCGCACCGGCGGCCACCTTCGTCGTCATCGTTGCGGAGATTGACGTGTCCATGGGGTGACTACAATCGTTCGGGTCGTTGATCAAAACGGGCGGCTATTGGGCTTGGACTGATCAGGCAACGGGTCCGGGGAACGCAAAAGGCCAAAGGTGGCGACTACTTACAGTGCCCACTACCTTTGGCTATTGACCCGTGCTACGACTTCGTCGTGTTTCACCCTCGGGGGCTCAATGGGGCCTGCCTCTCCTTGCGGAGAGCTACTGGGGTGATCAAATCCCAGTTTGGGGGCCCCTTGTACTTCGGGAACCCGCACAGAACCCGCACAGGCCCCAGTGAGCCCCCGAAGGGGTCAGCCGAGGATGCTTTTGACGGTAGCACTCGGCCCCGCAATTCCTGCACCTGAAATGCAGACGGTTGCCGAGGGCTCCCATGGGGACGCAAGGGCCGTCGCAGATCGGGCAGGACTTCTCTTCGATGTCGTCCATCGTCGTCTCCTTCACACCCAGCGGGCGTCGATAGCGGGGATGTTTTCCGGGACTTCCGAATCGTGGTGTGCGACCGAGACGCCCGTGTAGCGGACCAGTTCCGCCTGCTTTGCGGTGAGGTTGAACTTCGCGATGACCCGTGTGGTCGCGCCGGCCTTCGCCTCGATGGCTTCCATGAGCTTCTCAACGCTGTTTCCGAAGAGGGCCAGGAAGTCGGCCTCGTCCACGATCGAGTGCTTCACGAGGTGCTCCAGGCGGTAGCCACGGAGCATGCCGGTCTTGGTGAACTCGGGGACCTGGAACGAGAGGCGGAGGGCGATCGAGGTGCTCATGGGAGGACTACAACCGAAGGGGCGGTCGATCAAAAAGGGGCGGTCGATCAAAACGGGGCGTGAGTTTAACGAGCCGCCAGGTCCACGAGGAATTCGAGCGTCTGAAGCTCGTCCTGCGCCGCTGCAATTCGTTGCGTACAGTGTCGCTGAGTGATGGCATTCCGCTGGTGAGCCCGCGCTGCCTGGTTGGCAGCGATGCAGAGGCGAAGTTCTGCGATACGGGCCAAGTCTTCGTCGGTGACGAGGGGGTATTCTTCGGTCGAGGTACTCATGGGAGGACTACAACCGAAGGGGCGGTCGATCAAACGATCGCCGCCCCTTTCTACTTCAGGCAACCTGCGAAGCGTTCGAGGTCGCCGTCACGCGGCCGTGGGCTGCCCGGAGGGCGTCCATGTGCTTGCAGTGCTTGTGGAAGATCCCACCCTTGCACGAGCAAGCCGTCTTCGAGCCGTCCGTCGCCTGGAAGGTCACGACGTACGGGGTGCCGATCTCGTCGCCGAGCTTGCGAACTTCCCAGCGGCGCACGTCAACGCGGCGCTTGCAGGGGGTCTCCTTGACGCTGTAGGTCGTGCCGCCGATGTCCATGCGGACGGGGCCCGAAGCCTCGCTACGGGCCGCAACCGGGGCCGGGGCGACGACGACGATCGGGGCCGCAACCGGGGCCGGGGCGATCGAGAGGTGACGAGCAGACGCCGCCGCGACCTTCACCGCGAAGTACTCGCCACCCTTCTTCGACGGGTGGACCGAGAGGCCCAACTCCGCGACGATGCGGCCGACGCCGACCGGGCTGGCGTGGACGAGGGCCCACGAGCCCTTGACCTCGCACACGTGGCACACGGTGCCGAGCTTGGCGACGGTCTCTTCGACCGAGACGTTGACGTTCGAGGCCTGGTTGTTAGCGGCGGTGTTCATGCCGGGGTTACAACCGGCAGCAATTCTGATCAAACGATTGAGAGCCTCCATGGTCGATTTATCCTCCGCCTATGTATCTACACCGCTGTAGCTACATAAGTTCGACGAAATAAATATCCCCACCTCCTGTGTGGGTCTTTATCTCCGTGAGGTGGACTCGGAATGGCTTGCTACCGTGGACGGTCTTGTCCACAACCTCGAAGGTATCTCCGAGTTTAGGGGCACGCTTCCTGCGGCAGACGTAGAGCATTTGAGCGGGCATCGTCCCGACTTTGAAGCGGAGGACCATGGCTACTCGGGGTTCCGGATGCGGACAAACGCAGGGAACCTCGGGGTCCCACTCTTTGTCAGCTCTTGGTACTTGAACGAGATGGTGCAGCCGATGGGGGGCGGGTTGGCTCGTTCCGCATCGGAGAAGCCGGTGCCGACCTTGAAGTTCTTCCCGCTCGGGAGAACACAATGGAGGGCTCCCATAGAGCCCGTGTGACGGCCCTCCCCTGGCTGGTACCCGACGACGACAGCTTCCGCGTCCAGCATCCGCTTGTACTTGAGCAGGGTCGAAGACCTACGGTGCTCGTAGAGTGAGCCCGGCTTGCGAAGCATGAGGCCTTCTCCGCCGTTCTCGACGATGTAGTCCATCGTCTGTTCGAGCATCGCGAGTCCGGTGCACTTGGTTTGGGTCAGGACCTTCACCTGAGATCCAAGGCCGAGTTTGGCGAGGTGCTGTAGAACTTCATACCGCTCCTCGAAGGGGCCGGCTTCCCGCATAGGGATGTCGAAGAGCATGAAGGTCACGTCGACCCACCCCTTGTCCCCTGCGGATCGGACGACAGAGCTTGTCCTATCGAACTGGCCCCGGCTGATCCACAGCTCTCCGTCGAGCGGCAGATCCGGCAGTTTCGCGACGAAGGCCTTCGGCACGGCGAACGCGTTCCCGTTGCGGGAGCGGAAGGTACGGCACGTGTGATCCCAACAGCAGCGGATCCCGTCGAGCTTTTCGCTGAGCCACCAACCCGTTGGGTTCATTCCGGGTTCGTAGGTCTCAGCAAGGAGGGGGCTGAGGTTCAACGGCACGCGGTCCTCCTGGTCAGGCTTGTGATGAGGTTGTCGATCAACACCCGCTCGTTCTTCGCGTGCTGGACAGCCGCGAAGCGGGACTCTTTGGTCTCGGGAGGGGGCGGGCCGTGTGTTGCCTTGATGGCCTCGTCCATGCTCGCGAGGCACTGCCGGACCGTCTGGTGCTCACCACGGTAGTAGTCGAGCGCTTCTTGGTCCCCCTTCTTCTCGGCCTTCTTTTGCCTCTCGTCCGTGAGAAGGAACGCTGAGGTGAGGATTTGGCGAAGGGACTGGTAGTCCAAGCCCGCGAGGGTGGCGCGACCGTCCTTGTGGATCTTGATGCGGGGGTTCATCAGATGGCCGTTGCCGTATCGGCATTGCGACGCGCGATCTCGACGAGGTTGAGGTCGTAGTTCCGACGGTCGAACGTGTAGAGATCCAGGCGGGTCTGCTTGCCACCCAGCTCCTCTTGGACGGTGACCGTCTTCTCGGAGATGCCGACGATCTTACCGAGGTAGGTGAAGTTGTAGGAGCCGACCGCAACGGTGTCGCCGACCTTGAAGGTGCGGTCGTACGGCTTGTCGCCGTCGACGTGGTTGGTGTCGGTGCCGTAGAGGCGGATGGTCTTGCCCGTCACGATCTCGGCGTTGTGGTGGTACGCGACGGGGGCCGTGTGGACGACACCGTTGCGCGTGACCTGCTTGCCCCGGATGTTCGTGACGGTAATCGTCTTCATGGGGGAGCTACAACCGTCCACGGACCCGATCAAAACCTCGCGACTGGATCTCATCGGAGAGCGAGGGGCCGGTCACCCGGTCCAAGAATCCCGGTTTGACGTGCAACCACAAGGCGCTCAGCGACAAGTTGACCCTGCTCCAAAGGGGACATAGACCCCAACGACTGCCCTTCGTTGGTGGTCTGGTAGTCCTTGTTCTCTGCAAGCCACAGCCTGAGGTTTCCCTTGATGTGGTTGACCAGGGCGATCTCCCAACCCAAGAACGGGAACTCATCCGACTGATCAGGGTTCGTCCGACAGGCGAAGACGTGACCCATCTCGTGGATGACCTCAACCCACGCGACATCCCCGGCGTAGATCACGAGCTTCCGCTTCCAGAGAATGCCGAGGTCTCGATGCGAGAAAGGTGCCTCGTAGAAGGTCGGCTTTTTCTTACCTAGGCCTTGCCGGTCCTTGAGTTGGTCGAACTCCTCGGGGGTCACTTCCCGGAGGTCCCCGCCCCACTTTCGGCACAGTCGGCGTAGCTTAGGGATTTCGGTGCCCATGCCGGACCTACAACCGGGGGTCGCTGCCGATCAACGGCGTTTGCGAAGCTTCCCCACTGCCCCTAGGCCGCCCTTGGTCGTGTGAACCGTGTCTCGGCGGTTCGACGTCCCGCACGCCTCACACGACCCCTTCCCGTGCTTGCAAAGGGTGGTCTCGATGCGAGGTGAGTTGTAGGTCGGTGCCGCCCCGTTCGGACCCCTGTTAACCATGGGGATCTCGCTCACGTCATCGACGAAGGTGCCGTCCTGCGGCGCAGGAGGCGGGGGCTTGGGCCAGGTCTTGGTGGGCATGGTTACGTCAAGTCGTCGAGGAGGTTGGAGAAGGCTGAATCGGTTGGTGGAGGTGGAGGCGGCGGGGCATCAGGAAGCGGGAGGGGTAGGTTGGCTTGGTGGGGTTCGTACCCGCCCATCGCAGCCATGACCCGTTCAAGATCGGCGACGAGGCCCATCTCCTTCTTGAACTTGTCCATGAACCCATCCGCCGACTTGCGGTGCCCATCTCGCTTGGCTTCCAGAACGCTGATCACCTGTTGAAAGGTGGTCTCCAGGGCTTCCTCGATGGAGTCCTTCGCAACCGGGGGCGGGATGGTGACCAGATCCGCCGCTTCTACGGTGACGATCCAGTGCCCGGCGACGACAGCCCCGTCCTTGTTGGTGAAGGGCCTGAGCTGGACGGAAGGGGGCCGCTTCATCGGATCCCCGTAGACTTTGGACGTCGCTTCGAGCCCGCGAACGATCCGTTCGATGGCCTCGATGGGGCTCATCGTCTGTGGACTTGTCACCTCACCGTTGGACCGCCGGATTACCTTCCAGAACGATTCGAGGTCCTCGGGTTCCGCCATGTTTGGTTGTTACACCGTAGGGCCGCCGGATCACACGGGGTAGTCGCGACAAGCCACCTCTACGGTTTCCACGGGCTTTTCCACAGCCGTGCGATCCTCCGCCATCGCCTTGGTGACCTTCTTCCAGCGCTTGGCGGCTTCCTTCGGAGAGATGGGAAGAACGTGAAGGATCTCGTAGTTGTAATCCGTGTCCCACTCATCGTACTCGTACGAGCAACGGTAGCTATATGGGATGTCAACACGGACCAGGAAGGGCTGTTCTGGAGCGATGCCTAGCTCCAAGGCCCATTGGATGACCTCGAAATGGCTGCCGGCTTCAGTGCGTCGGTTGTAGTCGCTGCAATCGAGTAGAGACTCCCACCCGCATTGTGAGATTTCCTCTTGGAGCCACTCGTGATCCTTCGAGGGCGCTCCGAACTTGAGGAAGTCCCAGAAAGGGGTCAGCTCGGCGGGATCCTCAGGCGACGGCTCGGGATCGGGAGGGTCCTCTCCCCACACCTCGGTGCCGCACCGTTCCACGACGAGGTCTTCCTCCAGGACAAGTTGGAGCCAGACGTAGGCTGGCCCCTTGGGGATCATGACGTCAACGAACGGCGGGATGAACGAGCCACACGGCCCCTCCCAGTTGCGACGCTTCCAGTCGAAGCCATTCATGCCTTCGACCCTCGGAAGAAACGGGCAAGGGATTCGGCGCCGTGGAGAGCTGCTTCCTCGCGTGTCTCGCCGCTGGTGGTGGCGGGGCGGACAAACACGCGGCCGTACTCCGCACGATCCGCCCAAATGTTGATCGTCGCCTGGACAGGCTCACGAATGACACCTGAAGCGTGACGGAACAGAACACGTTCGCCACCAAGGATAGCTTTCCAGACCTGCGAGAAGGACTCGAACGGCTCGGGGGCAGTCACGGTGCTCATGGGGCTTCTACAATCGAGACGAAGCCCGATCAAAAAGCGGCCCCCGCACAACCTCGGGGGGGCAAGGTCACGCAGGGGCCGTTCCAAGATATACACCGAGGATCCGGAGCTTCAATCCGAAATCCTCACCGCCGGTGTAGGATCCATGTGTGGGGCTCAACGAATTTCGCGAGGTGCTGAGCTACCAAGTCACCGAAATCCGTGGCGGACGGCCGCACCGATCACACATCTTCGCGTCGATGGTGGAGGTCGACTTCTATGTTCGACACGCGAAAGCCTGTTGGGAAATGACGGGGCGTTCTGACGAACCTCAACCGACGTACGTGGTCGAGCAATGCGGGAGGGTGCGGACTGCCCCGCCAAAGCCGAAGCCCAGAACGTCCTGGGCCCGCATCCTGGAGCTTGAGGACTTCTAAGCTTGGTGCAGGTGCGCCGTATCGAACCTGTAAACCTGCCCGGATTCAAGACCATCTGGCCCTAGTTCCGAGACCACTTCAGGCGGCGTGTAGACGAAGCCGACAGGAATTTCTCGGGCCACATGAATTTGCCAGCCGTAGTAAGTCCCTAGGATTCCTGCGTTGATCAGCTCCCGGTTGCACTCACGATCGAAGTCGTCTCCGGCTGCTTTGCGAAGCAGGGCGAAATCGAACGGGCAGAGGTAGACCACGTTCCCCACGAGTCGACTCGCACCTCCGAGAAGTGCTTGGAGTCCCTCCCACCGAACCCGCTCCTTGGCCGAAAGGGTCAACGGGGCCCTCGGGATCTTTTTGGGTGGGCCAGCCTCAATGTCTTGAAGCGCCCTGCACATCCCAGCAGGGAGGAGGACATCCACATGCTCGATTCCGGGGATAGGCCTACTGGGGAATGCCCGTACCTTCTCCTCGGTCACTTCGAGACGAGCGACACTGACCGCATGGATCTCCACAGCAGCCATGGCGTCTGCGATGGGATGCCCGATAACGTGCAATACATCCTCACGTTCGAGATCGAACACACTGGTTGTGGCGGCGCCCCAGAACCAATGATCGTACTTCACGTCTGCCATGACAAAAGTGGGGCTATCGAAGCTTTCGCGTCTTCAGCCCTCATCGAGCTGCTCTTCCAGCTCTTCGCGGAAGCGATCGACGATCTCCTCCACGGTGATGACCTCTTTTTCGATCATCTCCTGGAGGGCACCTTTGGGGAGGTCCTCGTCCTTCTTGCGATCGTTCCGCAAGAAGGCAGTGACGAGTTCGGTGATGACCTCGAAGACGATCTCCTTGTCCGGGAGGTCCGCGCCATCGTCCTCTTCTTCGGAGTCCTCGTCTTCCTTGTCCTCATCCTCGTCCTCGTCAGGGTCCTTCGGTTTCGGCATGAATCCGGTGATACACCGAGTTTGGCCGGTGTAGGATCCAAAAGTGAGTCTCTCGCCTACGGCCTTCATTGAACTGGTGGTTCCAGGCTCATCTCTCGTGATGTGCCCTGCCAGGATTTACCTGGAATCCACGGTGGACACGCACGCGCTTCTCTGTTGGCCGTGGGGTGAGTACGACGGGGAGAACGACCCCCCGCCCCCGGTCGTGAAGCCGCGTGGGATCCCCGTCGATCTCGGGATCATCCCGATGGGCGAATACTGCTACGTCCTCGATGAAGAGGGAGCGAAGCGAGGTGAGCCCAGGTGCACTTCCGCCGCCGAGGTGAAGGAGCTGAAGCTCAAGCCGTTCGCGAACTCATTGAACCTAGACGGGTACTTCATCAACCCCGACATCAAGGTCGCCACCTGGCTCACGACCGAGGAGGTCTGGAAGGTGGGCCGGAAGATCCGCAAGATCCGGGAGGCTCGGAAGGCCAAAGAGGAGGCGTGGTACGAGCTGGAGGGCATCCACGCCATGATGAAAGCCTTCGAGGAGTACCACTACGTGCCAGGGGCCAAGGCTCGCTTCGTCCTCTGGTTCATGTGACGGCGCGGACGACTAGCCAAGCCAGTGGGCAGTGGCTTCATAGACATCTGGAGCCGCCACCTTCAGTTTGTTCGGGGCGAGAACGTAGAGGGCTGCCGCTTCCATCACGCCCTCGAAGTGACCGGCTACTGCGTGGTACATCGAGAGGGCATCCTGTCCCTCGGCCCCGCGTTTCTTGAGTAACTCCATGAGGCCCTTCGCCTTCCCGGCCCCGTGCGCGAACACGATGTGGGCTGCTTCGTGGGCCCCCACTTGAGCCGGAATTGAAAGGCTTGTGCCCCCGATGTAATCGCTCCCGGATCCCCCGAGATGCACGTTCGTCAGGTTCAGGACGCCTCCTGAAGCAGACCCGCTGGGTTTCCCGCCACCTTCAATCCAAACCCGGATCTCAGCTCGAACGCCCCCAAGTCGAAACATGTGCTCCGCTGCCTCGATTGCTGCGTTGACGTTGGCCTCCCCACCGTCAGCTACCGTCCAAGGCTTGGCTTTGGCGTGACCGTACTCCTTCCGCATCTCGCGGAACTTCTTCACCTCGTCAGCCCATTGGTCCAGCTTCCGCTGCGGGCCCCCTACAACGCCCTCTGAACCGTTGGTGCCGTGGTAGAACACCCAACCGTCAACGATCTCAAAGGAGTCGATCGCAGGCGGGAAGGTGTCGTCATCGTCTAAAGGTTCGACAAAGAAGGTTCCCTTCCCTGGGATCTTTGCCTTATCCTTCTTTGGCTTAGCCTTGACGCTGTTTGGGGCGAGAACCGAACCAGCCAGGAACCGCCGAACGACTCGAAGTGCGAGGGGATCCGTCATCCTGCTCTTGGTTCCGTACAAGAAGTTTGATCGGAGATGTCCTGCGTTGTAGAAGCCGTGCTCCCATGGTCGTAAGCGGGGTTCTCGACCCGCACGGCATTGGAAACGCGTGAGAACGGAGGCGCCTTCGGACTCATGCACCATCAGACCCGATCGGCTGGTGGACCGATGTTGAACACACCTTCCCGAAAAGAGGGTGTTCCGAGTCGAACCTCGGTGGGAGTTTCTAACCTGGAATGGGCTCGACCGTCAGTCGCCCGCCGCGCCCGAGTTCCGGTCCCGTGCGTAGTTCGGGGTGTAGTCAGGAGTGACCGGGTCTGTTGCGTCCAGGATGATGGCCCGGCAGCGCTCGTACTCTTCGACGTCCCCCGGCTGCGTCGGACGTGCCCCCATGCGGAAGATACGTCCGAGGGCCAGCTCCACGAGCTTCGTCTTCTCCGGGTCCGTCATGCTGTCCCAACACCCACCGTGGGTTTCGATCAAGCCACGTCGTCGGTGCGACCTTTGGGTTCCGACTTGATAGTGGGAAGGGGGTGCTTCGAGATTTGACGGGGCTCGTCGAAGTGGACGAGCGAGCGATTTCCCTCGGGGTTGGTCATGACTTCCTCGGGATGTTCGGCCGGGGTTTGGTGAGATCCCGGATCACGATGGTCTCTCCGGCCTCGAACGTTTCGCCTCGCTCGCACTCGCGGAAGCACCACTTGTTCATGTGCTCTCCGTTCGTCAGTGGGGTAGCGCTCGGCTTGAGATGACCACCCTCGGACATGCCCACGGTCTCCCCAGGGCCAGGAGCGGTACCCAGCTCGTTGTCTCCGATGTAGACCTGGTCGTCCTCATCGCGTGGTTCCTCGTCCTCCTTGAGTGCACGGGGCGTCTCAGCGCTTTCCATGAAGTAGAGGCGGGGACGCCCGTTGATACCCCAAGCCTTGTCACACCGCCCATCACACGCGATGGTGAGGTCTTTGCCGTAGCCTCGGATTTGCTTCGAGATCATGCGGACCTCGTAACGTCATGGGCTTCTTCGACTGGTTTCTCTTTCGCGGCCCGCTTCTGCTTCGAGAGCAGAACTGCGGACATCGCGTCGGGGCACGGCTGGAGAAGCAGGTGGTCTTCTGCGATGGCGAGGACCACGCCGTACCAGCGATCCGGATCCTTCCAGCCGGACCCACGGACATAATCCGCCCCGAACTCGACGGGATCGAAAAGCTCCAACTCGTCGGGGATGATGTAGATGCACGGTCCCCGCCCCCGGTTGAACCAGAAGCGAGAGAGGCCATTCGGCCCTGTCGGGTCGACGTCAATGATCGCGGCCCAATTGCGGCCACGCTTGTGCTTCTCCCACGCGGGAACTTCGAGGAGGGCGCCGTTGATGCACGTGAACTTCTGAGGATTCCACTTGACCCTCTCGGCGACGATGACAGCCTCGGCCGCCAAACGGGCCTTCGTAGCGAGAGCATCGATCTCGTCTTGGGTGGGGACCCGAGCCACGACGCCTTGGAATCGCTCGTGAAGCTCCATCTGCGATTGCTTGAGGAACCCCCAGCGGTACTCCTGGTCGGGGTGTTCCTCGACGGTCAACACGGCATCGCGGTGAACGGGTTTCTCTCCCGCTACGCTCTTGACTGTGGCAAGCCCGCCGATGAGGTACGGGTTGCCGTGGGCCGGGACGTAGACCTTTTCCCCAACAGCGGGGAGGGTGATGCGGCCTCCCTTGATGGGGAACGGATAGTTGATCTTCATGCTCCTAGGTCCTTCTGCATCTTCTTCAGTGCCAGGCGGGC
>Ga0315291_10000965_pt1 | contig 38675 bp, 27 predicted proteins | sample YL17G12_20_MG_FD_203070 | JGI IMG/M metagenome (GOLD analysis project Ga0315291, IMG submission 203070) | Sediment microbial communities from Yellowstone Lake, YNP, Wyoming, USA - YL17G12_20 | ecosystem: Environmental > Aquatic > Freshwater > Lake > Sediment | place: USA: Wyoming | collected...
CGAGGATTAGAGATACGACCCAGTTGCTGATCGACGTATATCACGTGGGTGGAGAGACATACGTACACCCGCTGAAGGTGCTCGGCCGGTACTCTCCGCAGATGTTCCTGCCACATCGCGTCTCAACGACAGGCTGGATGCCACTCTTCCAGAGTGGAGAGGCGGCTGCGGTGTCTTCCAAGGCCTGGAGGAGTTCGATTGGTGCACCTGCGGACTCCGTGGCACCCTGGCAGAGCGTCTATGCCAGGCTGGTTCAGCACCGCGGGGCGGGTGAGGACGAACGGCATGTCCCTGAGATCGTCTCCCTGAAACGCGAATTGTCACGTATGCTAGTCGGAGACATCCGGTCCTTTGTGGACCTGGCAGATCGCTTCTTCACGGTGGACGACCTGATCGAAGTTAGAAACCGGATCATAGGGTCGGGGCGCATCGGGGGAAAGGCTGCCGGGATGCTGCTGGCGCGGAGAATACTGCTGAACGAAAAGGGGAAAGTGGATTTCTCAGAGGTTCTCGAGGCACATGATTCGTTCTACATCGGATCAGACGTCTTCTTTACATTCTTGGTGGACAACGACCTGTTCCAGGAACGGTTGCGTGTTACGAGAGACCGCCAGATTTCGCGCGAGGCCTTTGAGTACGTAGAGCAGAGATTTCTGAATGGCACCTTCCCCCCCGAGATAATGGAGCAGTTCCAGGACATGCTGAGCTACTTCGGCCAGGCCCCAATCATTGCCAGATCCAGCAGCCTGCTAGAGGACAGCCACATGACGGCTTTTGCCGGCAAGTACCGCAGTGAGTTCTGCGGCAACCAGGGAAGCCCCGAAGACAGAATGCAGGCCTTCTTGAGGGTCCTGAAGCTGGTCTACGCCAGCGCTTTGAACCCGGATGCCATCGCCTACCGTTGCCGACAGGGACTGATGAACAGTGATGAACAGATGGCAATACTAGTACAACGTGTATCAGGGATGCCTTACCAGAACAGCTTCTTCCCCAGCTTCGCCGGCGTCGCTTTCTCGAAGAACCTGTATGCCTGGACAAGTCGTATTGACCCACAGAAGGGGATGATCCGCCTGGTATTCGGCCTGGGAACCAGAGCCGTCAATAGGCTTGCTGGAGACTACTGCCGGATGATCTCGGTCAGCCATCCGCAACTGAGGCCGGAAACAGGCGCCAGTATAGCAAAATATTCTCAGCGAAACGCTGACCTGATCGACCTGGGTCGGAACGAGTTCGCCACCATGCCGATGAGCGGGCTGCTGACGGACTGCGACTATCCCAACATGGATCTGATCGCCTCTCTGATGTCGGAGGGATATCTCACGGAGATCATCGGCACGTGCCCGCCGCAATCGGCCAAAAAACTCGTGGTTACCTTTGACAATTTGGTGCGCAAGACTCCTTTCGTCAAGATCATGGACGAGATGTTGACCAAACTGGAGAAGGGTTTCGGCTACCCCATAGACACCGAGTTCACCGGCCACATCAACGACAAAGGTGAAGTCAGGATATGCCTGCTGCAGTGCCGATCGCTGACCGTGCCGGGAGCGGGTGGCCAGGTGGCACTGCCCGAAGACATCAATCGTGAGATGGTTCTCTTCCGATCCGCCAATTTCACCAGCGGCGGCATTGTGAAGGACGTCCGCTACATCCTGTACATGGACCCCCTGGCATACTCCAGGATAGCATCGGCGGACCGGAAGAAGATGCTCGGGAGGATGGTGGGCCTCATCAACAATCATCCATCGGTTGCTGAAGGCAAGATCATCATGATGGGACCGGCAAGGTGGGGCAGCAGCAACCTGGAACTTGGAGTCAATGTCGGATTCTCAGATATCTGCAATGCTGCTGTGCTTGTCGAGTTGGCCAGAGAAGACCGTGGACACGTGCCTGAAGTGTCCTACGGAACCCACTTCTTCCTGGACTTGGTTGAGGCCCAGATCATCTACTTGCCTGTGTACCCAAGCGAGCCAGAGACCCAGTTCAACAGCGAGTTCTTCGCCAATGCACCCAACATGCTCACAACCCTTTTCCCTGACATAGGCAGCTACACCGATCTCATGCGGCTGATTGATGTCCCGGCGTCATCAGGGGGATTGCATGCGCAAGTGGTTGCCGATCCGCACTCTCGCAAGGCGATCTGTTTCCTCCGGTAGGATGGCCGGCGCGGCGCTCACCGACATTCCGAGAGCTTAGTCCGCATGTTTCCGTCGCCCGGTTCTGGCCGAGTGAGAGCTCTTTGACAGACCGGGCCAAGGCCGCCGGAACGTCCATATACGTACGGGGTTACACGTATTGACAACGAAGCGGAACGCGTGGTAGAATATGCGGCAAGCGGTTGCCGTATACCGGCTGCCGCCCGGGAGAAGCGAAGTGAGAAGCGTGTACGTGAGAGAAGAAGCCTGTGCAAGCTGCGGACTTAGCCGGCTTGGAGGCAGGGAAGCATGATTGCCATCATCGATTACGGCGCTGGAAACCTGCGTAGCGTGGCGAACGCGATCGCCAAGCTGAGCTACAAGCCCACGGTGACCAGCAACCCGGGCGATTTGTTAGGTGCGACCGCAGTCATTTTGCCGGGGGTTGGTGCGGCGGCGGATACCATGCGCAACCTCGAGAGGTTAGGGCTGTCCGAAGCGATCCGCCGGGTGGTTGCCGACGGTTTGCCGATGCTGGCGATCTGCGTGGGAATGCAGGTCCTTTTCGACGAGACAGAAGAGGGTGGCCGGCATCGCTGCCTGGGGATCATCCCTGGGGTAGTGAGGAGGCTGCCGCCCGGGCTCAAGATACCCCACATGGGGTGGAACCAGGTCCATCAGGAGTTCCGTCACCCCCTCTTCGACTCGATTCCGGACGGGGCTAACTTCTACTTCGTGCACAGCTACTGCGCCGAACCGAGAGACTCTGCGGTGGTGGCAGGGACGACCGATTACGGAGTCCCGTTTTGCAGCGCCCTGGTAAACGGGAACCTGATGGCAACGCAGTTCCACCCGGAGAAGAGCGGTGAGAACGGGCTGAAGATGTACGAGAACTTCTTGAGGCTGGCATCAGTCAACGGGAGACACTGACCAAGCGGGAGGACAAGACCATGAACACGTTTGATGAGTTGAGGAGGATGGCGGGCGATCTAAGAATCATCGACAAGGCGGCTGAAAGAGAGATGTACAGTCATGACATCGGTGACTTGCCGCCGATCATGACCAGAACGTTCCTCAAGACGTTGCCCGATTTCGTCGTCCAGCCCAAGAGTATAGATGAGATAGAGAGGGTCATGGAGTTTGCCAATGATCGGAAGATCCCCGTAGTGCCGAGAGGGGCAGCCTCGTGGGGTTTCGGCGGCGTCATCCCGACCAACGGGGGAATCGTTATCGACCTGTCCCCATTCCGGAAGATACTGGCGATCAACGCGGCAAAAAAGACCGTTACCGTGGAAGCAGGCACGCGCTGGAGCGATATCGACGTCATGGCCAAGAAAGAGGGCCTGTGTCTGATGACATACCCCTCTAGCAAGTTCTCCACAGTAGGCGGCTGGATTTCGACCGGCGGATACGGCATCAACAGCTTCAGATATGGCCACTTGTCGAAACAGGTCGTCTCCATGAAGGTGGTCACTGGCACCGGCGAGGTCAAGCAGCTATCCCCGTCGGACCACGACTTCGCCTACTTCGTCTCCACCGAGGGAGAGTTCGGCATCGTGGTTGAGGTAACCCTCAGGCTGCGGGATGTTCCTCAGGGTTCATACCCCCGTCTCCTGTACTTCCCTGGCGAAAAGGAGGCCTTTGTCTTCATCGGCCGGCTGGTTAGAGATATGACCGGAGCACATCTCACGCCCAATGTCATCCGGTTCCTGAACGAGAACCTTCTGGCCGATGTCAACAGGATCATGCGGGCCGACATATTCAAGAAGAGTGCATCCGTCCTCGTGGAGTTCGGCAGCGCCGAGGACGGATGCAATTTCGGCGAGTATTTGTCCCGCGATGGCAGCGTTGAAGAAGCGCCTGGGCACGTGGCGAGCTACCTCTGGAACGAACGCCTGTTCGGCATGAAGACCAAGCGGCTGGGGCCGAGCATCCTGGCCAGCGAGGTCATCATCCCGATCACGTCTGCTGCCGCCTTCATCGAGAAGGCCATGAGGATAGGCGGCTACTTCGGGGTGGAGGTTTGCATCGACTGCTACATCATCGATGGGCACAAGGCGCTCATCATGTCCACGTTCCTGTGCGATTCCAGGACCAGGAAGTACTATATCAACATGCCCCTGGTGGAAATGCTCACCAAGGCCGCGGTGGTGCTGGGTGCAGAACCCTACGGGCTGGGCCTCTGGAATGCCGCCTTCATTCATGATCTGTACGGCGATGCCAGACTGCGCGACATGAAGGCATACAAGGCCCAGGTGGACCCCAACAACATACTTAACCCGGGCAAGTTCTTCAGCGTCGGTTCAAAGGGGATTTCGGGCCTCATATTCCGTCCGGCCGTTTTCGGTCCTTCCATGCGGCTCATGGTACTGATGGCGCCGGTGATCGGGAGGGTGGCCACAGCCATCCTGGGGAAGGACAAGAAGGTTGACTGCCTGGATTTCGAGCTCAGCATGCATGCATGCGCCAAATGCGGCAACTGCGTGGCGGTGTGTCCAGCCTACCTGGTGACCCAGAACGAAGCGGTCGCAGCCAAAGGAAAGATCGCCCTGGCCAAGAAACTCCTGGCCGGCCAAACCGTGACGCGGGAAGAAGCGGTCAACGCCTTCATGTGCATGCACTGCAAGGCCTGCGAAAGGATATGCCAGACCAACCTTGAGCTGATGATGCTCTGGGACGCTTTGGAGAAGCGGCTGGAAGGCCAGTTCGGCTGGCCGGAGACTGAGATCGCGGAATACCTGAAGAAGGTCGATGGCAGCAATCAGTACTGGGAGATGGTGGAGCAGAACAGTTGAGCCTGTGCACTTGAGGAGAACAAAGGGAGGCGGATAGAGTCATGCCGAAGAAATATCACATCCACCCCAAGGCTGCCCCACTCGATCTGAGGTACGTATTCAAGTTCAAGATCGTGCGGGGAGAGAACTGCATCAACTGCGGCAAGTGCACCAAGGTCTGTATTTATGAGGCGCATAAACGCCGCAAAGACGATCCGCGCAGGATGGCAGACCCGAACACCGTGGTATGCCGGAATTGCTTCCGCTGCATCCAGGAGTGCCCTAGAGGGGCTCTGGAGAAGTCCCTCGATAAGGATTTCGCCAATATTGGCGGTGCGTTCTGGAAGCCCGACATGTTGATCAGCCTGTGGAAGCAGGCCGAGGACGGGAAGGTCCCTGTGTCGGGCGCGGGTTACCGTGGTCCGTTCACCGGAACGGGCTTCGACAGCATGTGGACCGATATGTCCGAGATCGTGCGGCCGACCCGCGACGGAATCCACGGGCGGGAGTATATCAGCACCTCGGTTGACCTGGGGCGCAGATTTAATCACCTCGTCTTTGACGCGGAGGGACGGTTGGTGTCAAAGGTCCCGGATACCGTCGATCTTCCCATACCCATCCTCTTCGAGAGCCCAACGGCTGATCTGAGCGCGAATGTCAGGGAGGGGCTGGTCAAGGCGGCCGCAGAGATCGGCACTTGCATCATCATGCCGGCGGCTGACATCACTCCCGAGTTCGCCGAATACAGCGACAGCATCATTCCCTGCCTTGCGCCTGTGGAGATCGACACGCACAGGGCCGTGATCGAGAAGGCGCGCCTGGTGGCCATCAATCACAGCGATGCGCTGATGAGCGATTTGCCGCACGTCAGGGAAGAGATCAGGAGAATCAGCCATGCCCTTACCATCATACGAGTGTCGGCTGAGAAGGATGTGGAAGAAACCGTGGCCAGGCTGGCGCACAGCGGTGCGGAGATCATCCACATCGTGGCCGACTACTGCGGCCGGGAGCTCAGCGGAGCGGCGGGGCCAGATCAGCGTCTCCTCAAGGACATCATCCGGGCCGTCCACCTCCGGCTGGTGGAAGACCGGATACGCGATGAGGTCACTCTTATCGCCTCTGGCGGCATCGCCATGGCGGAGCACGTGCCCAAGGCCATGCTCTGCGGCGCCGACCTGACGGCCATAGACATACCGCTGATGATTGCCGTGGGTGCCAGGCTCTATGAAGAACCAGAGAGGCAGTTGATCTTCCCGGAAGGGCTGGGCAGGATTCCGGTCCCGATCGTCACCCAGCGGATGGTTAACCTCATGGGGGCCTGGCATTCGCAGATCCTGGAGGTGATGGGGGCCATGGGCATTCGCGAGGCCCGCCGTCTGCGGGGAGAAAGCGGCCGGGCCATATTCTTTGAAGAAGTAGACAGAGATACCTTCGGGAAGCTGTTCAAAAAGAACAGAGAAGCGGTGCGCAAATGAAACCACCAACCGTAGTAGTCAAGAGGATGCCTTCCAGGTTCAAGCACCAGGTGCCGAAGTACAAGGTCACCCGGTCAGATGCCTGTATCAACTGCGGTACGTGTGCCAAGACATGCCCTTACGGCGTGCATGAGAGGGTTGAGGGGCAAAACAGGGCCAAGCCGCCTATCGACTACAAATGCATCGGCTTTGCGTGCCAGGGCAATGACTTCTACTGCGTCGGCAAGTGCCCTCGCCAAGCCTTGAGCCTGTCGCTGAATCCCATGTATGCCACTCTGGGCGACTTCCGCTGGACCGCGGACATGATCACTGGGACCTGGATCATGGCCGAGACCGGCTATCCGCCGCAGCGCACCGACCTGGAATACAACGTGGGCAATTCCGGCGGCGGGTTCGACAAGCTGCGGTTCAAGTTCCCGAGTAATCCGCCCCAGGTGGATAAATCCGAGATATCCACCGCCATCCCTCTGAATCGCAGAAACGACGGGCGGGCGAACATCGTCATTTCTACCCCCGTTTACGGTGGCGGCATGTCCTTTGGATCGGTGAGTCTTCCTACCATGATTTCCAAGGCGCGCAATGCGACCAAATGGAATACCTTCACCTGCACCGGCGAGGGCGGCTATCCCGAGATGCTCCGGCCGTACGATGACCACGTGATCACCCAGATCGCCACCGGTCTGTTCGGGGTGCGCGAAGAGACCGTCCAGCGCGTAAAGATCATCGAGTTCAAGTATGCCCAGGGTGCCAAGCCCGGTCTTGGAGGACACCTTCTCGCTGAAAAAAACACGGAGAGCGTTGCCAGAATGCGTGAGGCCGTCAAGGGCACGTCCCTGTTCTCACCATTCCCGTTCCACTCGGTGTATTCCATTGAAGATCACAAGAAGCACATCGACTGGATCAAGGAGATGAACCCCAACGCCATTGTATCCGTCAAGGTTTCGACCCCCAACGACGTGGACATGGTCGCCGTGGGCTCGTACTATGCCGGCGCTCACATCATCCATATCGATGGCGGCTACGGTGGCACCGGGGCGGCGCCCGATATCGCCAAGAAGAACATCGCCATGCCCATCGAGTATGCCATCACAAAGGTCCACGGTTTCTTGAAGGAAGAAGGTGTCCGCGGGGCCATGACGCTTATCGCCTCCGGCGGCATCCGGACCGCCCATGACCTGGCCAAGGCCATCTGCCTGGGCGCCGATGGTGCAGTTATCGGCACGGCGGAGTTGGTCTCCCTGGAGTGCGTCCGCTGTGGTAACTGCGAATCGGGCCGCGGCTGTGCCCGGGGCATCGCCTCAACGGACTCCGAGCTGGCCGACCTATTTGACGAGGATTGGGCGACACAGCGCTTGGTCAATATGTACCATGCTTGGAACGTGCAACTGGTCGATATTCTCCAGAAGTTCGGCATGCGTAGCGTCAAGGAACTCGTCGGACGGACGGACTTGCTGGAGCACATAGACTACAGCTATGAAACGGAGTTGGCTCATCATGGATAACGCCGAGAGAATTCTGTCTTCACGCACGGAACTGTGCCACCAGATGCCGGTTCTCGCCGCCAACACCGAAGAGGAGGGTGGCTGCGGCGTCACGGGTTTCATCTGTTCCATTCCAGTGACCGGCAAGAACATCTTCGAGCCCTCTCTCCAGATGCACAACCGGGGCAACGGGAAAGGCGGCGGCATCGGTGCCGTCGGATTCATCCCCGAGGCCCTCGGCGTTTCCAAGCAGGTCCTGGACGAGGACTACATGCTCCACATCGCCCTCCTGGATGCCAGCGTGGCTGGTGAGCTCGAGGACAGTTTCGTTAGGCCGTACTTCAGAATCGACAAGTCTGAGAAGCTGGCGACGGTCGATGACCATCGCAATATCGGCCTGGATGTTAGGCCACCGGATGTCATGCGCTACTTCGTGCGCGTGAAGGACGAGGTCCTGGACAAGTTCATTGCGTACAACCGGTTTGGCTCCCTGGGCCGGCGCGACGCCGAGGACGAGTTTGTCTATCAGAACAGCTTCAAGATCAACAAGCGGTATTACGCCTCCCTCGGCGAAAAGAGGGCATTCGTCATGTCCCACGGCCGGAACATGATGATCCTGAAGATCGTCGGCTATGCCGAGAACGTCGTCCGATACTACAAGCTGGACGATTTCAAAGCCCACGCCTGGCTCGCCCACCAGCGCTATCCGACCCGCGGCCGGGTTTGGCATCCCGGCGGCTGCCATCCCTTCAGCGCGCTCAACGAGGCGCTGGTGCATAACGGCGACTTCGCCAACTACCAGTCTGTTTTGGAGTATCTCAAACAAAGAAACTACCATCCCCTGTTTCTGACCGATACGGAGGAGGCGGCGCTCCTGCTCGATCTGTGGAGCAGGGTCTACAAATACCCACTGGAATACCTGATCGAGGCCATGGCGCCGACCTCGGAGATGGACTTCGACATGCTGCCGGCAGAGAAGCAGGCGCTGTACAGGGCTATTCAGACTCATCACGTCTATGCATCGCCCGACGGGCCGTGGTTCTTCATTATCGCCCGCAATGACGTACAGAACGATCAGTTCCAGCTGATCGGCATCACGGATACGGGCATGCTCAGGCCGCAGGTGTTCGCCCTGCAGGAGGGCGAGGTTCAGGTCGGCCTCATCTGCTCGGAAAAACAGGCCATAGATGCGACGCTCATCTCGCTGGAGAGGGAGGATCCGCGCTTCAGGCCCATTGCCGACAAATACTGGAACGCCCGCGGCGGCAGTCATACCGACGGTGGCGCGTTCATCTTCAGCCTGAAGGATAGCGGCGACGGCTCGGGCAACAAGCGACTCATCTGTACCGACAAATTCGGGAAGGTCATCGAAACGGCTAAAGACAAGGTCATCTGTAATGTCACGACAAAGTTGAGAGAGACAACACCAGAAGGCGAGGCCGTGGAAGGGAGTCTCCGTGGTTTGTTCGAGGAAACAGACGAGTCCTTTGCAGCCGAGAGGATTTTCGCCTTCGTCCGGGACGCCATGGGTGGATTTGATGCAGACGGATTCAGGTTCGCGATTGAAACCATCAAAGGCCAGTCACAGAAAGACGACAGCTTCAGGCAGACGGCTATCACTGCCCTGACCCTGTTGAACGACCGGCGCTACCATACCGGCAGGATCAAGCGCAGCTCCGTGCAGCATGTCCTGAAGATCAAACTGGAGGAGATGCTGGACGCCACGCCCATGATTGCGAAAGAGGAGGCGTCGCAGTTCACTCGAATCGATTTCGCCACCCGTGACGCCCTGCGGGCACCGCAGCAGGACAACCAGATCCTGGTCATCGATGCGGAGCATTTCGAGCCGGAAGGCGACGACTGCGATGCCGTGTTGATAGTCAAGGCCCACAAGCTCGGCTGGCGACGGTTCATCGTGTACAAATACCGCGGCCAGCGGTTTACCGGCTGTGGCTTTGGTCCGGCGACCAAGGGCGTGCGGATCGATGTCTACGGCTCATCCGGCGATTATCTAGCGTCAGGCATTGACGGCATCGAGATTCACGTTCATGGCAATTCCCAGGATCAGCTCGGCCAGATTATGAAAGGCGGCAAGCTGGTGGTCTACGGCGATGTCGGTCAGACATTCATGTACGGTGCCAAGGGAGGCGAGGCGTACATCATGGGCAATGCCGCCGGACGGCCCCTGATAAATGCCGTCGGCAAGCCGCGCGTGGTCATCAACGGCACAGCCCTGGACTACCTGGCCGAATCCTTCATGGCCGGCGATCCGCTGAACGGCGGGGGTTTCGTCATCCTGAACGGGATCGGGTTCGATGACCAGGACGGGTCCATCGCCGAATATGAATCACCCTACCCGGGGTCAAACATCTTCTCCCTGGCCTCCGGCGGAGCTATTTATGTGCGCGACCCGCACCGCAAGCTGGTCGATGAACAGCTCAATGGCGGCGAGTACGCCGATATGACGAAGGCCGACTGGGAGCTGATACGGCCCTATCTGGAGGAGAACGAGAAGCTCTTCAGCATCTCCGTCGAGCGGCTGCTGACGGTGGGCGGCGTGAAGAGGGCCCCGGGGGACGTCTACAGAAAGATCAAGCCGCTGAAGGTAGTGGCCTTTGAGCGGGAGGATGGCGGGCTGACCGAGTGGGAGGGCACCTCCGGGGAGGAAGCCCGCCTGCTGGCGTCCCGGAGACGGCGAAAGCGTCTGGCTGACGGACAGGGTAAGGCTGCGCCCTCCGAGTCTGGAGGGGAAGAGGACGATTACGTTCCTTCCATCTGGAGAGTGTAACCATGCGTCTGGTCTGCTCGAATGCGGGCCGGCGGCAAAGGAAGTTCGATGTTGACTAAGAGGATCATACCCTGCCTGGATATGACCGGAGGAAGGGTGGTCAAGGGGACCAGCTTCATGGATCTTCGCGATGCCGGCGACCCTGTGGAGATGGCGGCCTTCTACTATAGGGAAGGCGCCGACGAGCTAGTCTTCCTGGATATTGGTGCTACTCCGGAAGCGCGCGAAACCATGGTGGATATCGTGGAACGCGTATCTGAGCAGGTGTTCATCCCGCTCACCGTCGGCGGGGGCCTGCGTAGCATCACCGATATGCGGCGCATGCTCGATGCGGGGGCGGACAAGACGGCCATCAACACAGCGGCGGTGTTCGATCCCGACCTGATAGCCAAAGGCGCGGAGAAGTTCGGCTCGCAGTGCATCGTGGTAGCCATCGATGCCAGGCAGGCGTCGGGCGGTGAAGGCCCACAGTGGGAGGTGCTGACGCATGGAGGCCAGAAGGGAACGGGGATAGATGCGGTCGCCTGGGCCAAAGAGGCCGTCGCGCTGGGCGCCGGCGAATTACTGGTCACCAGTTGGGACCAGGACGGGCACCGCAGCGGTTATGACCTGAGATTGACCAGTGCCATCAGCGAGCAGGTGACGGTGCCGGTGATTGCCAGTGGAGGGGCGGGCACCCTCGAACATCTCTATGAGGCGCTGCTGATTGGCAGGGCAGACGCTGTTCTGGCGGCCAGCATCTTCCACTACCGGACCTACTCGATCCGCGAAGCTAAGGAGTACCTGTCGGGTAAGGGAATTCCGGTCAGGAAGTAGAGCAGTATGGGGTCTGCGGGAAATCGCTTGAGTCTAAGGAGATTCGGGCTGTCCGAGAACGAGTGGGGGATACGGGGGAGTGAGAATGACAGGAGACTGAAGATGAGAGATAAAACCGAGCAGATCGAGGTCCAACCGGTCCTGGAGATCGATGCCGCCAACGTCCCATACCGCGAGCTCAACACCAGGTTGAGAAACGCCGTGGTCGGCGGCACCCGGAAGATGATCATACGCAATGTTGACGGCCAAAGGTACATCGGCACCAACCTGGGAAAGCCGGTTGAGGTTGAGATACACGGCTCGCCTGGAAATGACCTAGGGGCATTCATGGACGGTCCCCGGATCGTTGTTCACGGGAATGCCCAGGACGGTTGCGGGAATGCCATGAACAGCGGCGAGATCATTGTCCATGGCCACGCCGGCGACATCCTGGGCCTGTCAGCACGTGGAGGGAAGATTTTCGTCCGGGAAGACGTAGGCTGTCGAGCCGGCATCCACATGAAGGAATTCAAGGGGAAGAAGCCGGTGGTGGTCATTGGCGGGACGGCTCAGGACTTTCTGGCTGAGTATATGGCCGGCGGGACCCTGATCCTCCTGGGCTTGGCTCTGAAGGCAGATCAGCCGCATGTCGCCAATTCCATCGGCACCGGAATGCACGGTGGTGTCATCTATCTGAGAGGTTCTGTAGCCGACTATCAGCTGGGGAAAGAAGTTGGCAGAACTGACTTGGATGAGAAGGATCTGCAGGAACTCCGGGGATTTGTGACTGCATTTGCCGGCCACTTTGGCTACAATGCTGACGAGATATTGAGCCAGAAGTTCACCAAGCTGTTCCCCCTTCACCTTAGACAACACGGTGCACTTTATGCCTATTGACTGATGCGCTAGAGTGAGAGAACCAGCGATGTTCAGGGTGCTCATAGTGGCAGATGGCAGTGAGCGGGTTAGAGCGCTCAGTCTCGGCTTGGCCGAGAAGGGCTTCTTGTGCTCTATTGCCTCTGTTGAGGACGGCAGATTGAAAGATGTCGGCACCTTATCCGCGGATCTCGTGGTGATTGCCGTGGACGGTGCTGCTCCCGGTTCGGAGATGAGGAACCTTCCACAGAGGCTCAAAGAGAAGACGCGCCTGCCTGTGGTGACACTGCTGTCAAACGAAAGCCTCGACGTCCTCGAATCGGCCGCTGATGTGGATGACTTCGTTATGGAGCCCTGGAATGCAAACGAGGTTATTGCGCGGGTAAGAAGAATCCTGCAGCGAAAACCCAAGGAAGACAACAAGGATCTGATCTGCTGCGGCGACGTCGCGATTGACCTGGCAAAATGCGAAGTTGCCTTCAGGGGCAGGTTGGTCGAACTGACGTTCAAGGAGTATGAGTTGCTCCGATTCCTAGTGAATAACAAGGGAAGGGTTTTCGGCCGGGAGGCCCTGCTCAACAGCGTCTGGGGTTACGACTACTATGGAGGCGACCGGACGGTCGACGTGCACATCAGGAGACTGCGAAGCAAGCTCGATGAATCCGACTGCATCGAGACCGTGCGCAACATCGGCTACCGCTTCAGAGACGATTCCTAGTCTCTGAGTTTGATGGCCTTCTTTCGCTGCCCCGTCTGTTAACACGGACTTAACCTCCCCGAAATCTGTTGGAAACAAATCGGTGCTACCCTTCTTCTTGTTGGAGGCTCAGAGAAGGAGGTCAGCCATGACCAGTAGGACCTGTGAGATCATACGGCTTGGTTCGGATTTGGCGAGAACCGGCCTCAATGTCCGGGTGATCAGCAACGGCCAATCCCTGAAGGCGACATGCGCGGCCACGGCCGCCACCTTCTACCGGGCGCTCTGGCGCGAGGCAGCCAGACAAGACGGCAAGATGAGTGCCGAAGGCTATCTTGCGGAGGTACGGCATGTCTAGCGGTGATACGGCCTGGATACTGATCTCCACGGCCATGGTCATGTTGATGACGCCGGGCCTAGCGCTTTTCTATGCCGGTATGGTGAGGAAGAAAAACGTTCTCTCGACCATGATGATGAGCTTCGCCATCCTGGGCGTCATAGGCGTGCTGTGGGTACTCTATGGCTATACCCTGGCTTTCGGACCGGACAAAGGCGGTATCATCGGAGGGCTCGACTGGATCGGCCTCCGGAATGTGGGACAGGAGCCATCGTCCGTGTATGCTACAACTGTTCCTCATCTGGCCTTCATGATGTACCAGGGTATGTTCGCCATCATCACGGTGGCCCTCATGACAGGTGCGGTGGTGGAGCGGATGAAGTTCAGCGCACTGCTGGCGTTCTCGGTCTTGTGGTTCACTCTGATCTATTGCCCGGTCGCCCACTGGGTGTGGGGTAGTGGGGGATGGCTGGCCAAGCTCGGCGCTCTGGACTTCGCCGGCGGGACGGTGGTCCACATCACCGCCGGGGTATCGGCCATGGCGCTGGCACTGGTTCTCGGCCCCCGCAAGGGATTTGCCGAGAAGCACCCGATGGAGCCCGCCAATATTCCCATGGTGGCGCTGGGCGCGGCGCTGCTTTGGTTCGGCTGGTTCGGGTTCAATGCCGGCAGCGCTCTGACTTCCGGTGGATTGGCCGCCAATGCCTTTGTGGCCACCAACACTGCAGCGTGCTCGGCAGCCATCACCTGGATGTCCCTAGGCTGGATTCATCGAAGGCCGTCTCTATTGGGGGTGGCCACCGGAGCTGTAGTAGGACTGGTGGCCATAACGCCAGGCGCGGGCTTCGTCAGTCCTCTTGCCGCTATACCCATAGGGATGGTGGCGGCGGCGATATCCTTCTACGTCATGATGTGGCGGACGAGGCAGAAAGTCGATGAATCCCTTGACGTCTGGGCCTGCCACGGCATGGGTGGGACCTGGGGGGCGCTGGCCACCGGCATTTTCGCCAGCGCCGCTGTGAATGCGGCGGGGGCGGACGGTTTGATCTACGGCAGCGGCATCCTTCTGGCCAAGCAGGCAGCTGCCGTGGGTGTGGTGTGGGTCGTGGCCTTTGCCGGCACCTGGGTCATAGCGAAGGCGGTCAACACCGTGGTCGGACTTCGAGTGAAGCAGGAGGAGGAAGTGGTGGGTCTGGACATCTCCCAGCACGGTGAAAGGGCCTACGGGGGGTTATGAACCATGAAGAAGATAGAGGCCATCATCAGGGAGGAGAAACTGGAGCCGGTGCGAGCCGCTTTGGAAGGGATAGGGGTATATGGCATGACCGTGGCGGAAGTGAGCGGCCGGGGCCGTGAGAAGGGGATACCGCTACAGTGGAGATCTGGTGAATACAGGGTGGAATTCCTGCCCAAGGTGAAGATCGAGGTGGTTGTATTGGATGAGGATCTGGGCAAGACATTAAACACCATTGTGACCAAAGCCCGGACCGGGGAGCGGGGAGATGGGAAAGTGTTTGTCATCCCGGTGGAGAATGCCATACGGATCCGGACGGGAGACAGGGATGACAATGCGGTTTAGGGAATGGGCAACCCAGGGGGTTGAAGAAACGCAACCAGGGAGACGCCTATGATGTGGAACAGATGAAATCAGAGGAAATCAATAGAAGCATAAGGAGGAGAAATGTCAGCCAAATCTAGAAAAGAAAGCAAGGAATACGTTCTCAAGATGGCAAAAGAGCATGACGTAAAGTTCATCAGGTTGTGGTTCTCGGACATCCTGGGCATGCTCAAGAGTTTCGCCATCACCGTGGAAGAGCTGGAGGTGGCCCTGGAGGATGGTATGGGATTTGATGGCTCGTCCATCGAGGGATTCGCTCGAATTGACGAGAGCGACATGATGGCCCTGCCCGACCCGGATACCTTTCAGCTGCTGCCCTGGAGACCTAAGGAGCACCACGCCGTGGCCAGGATGTTTTGCGACATCATGAAGCCGGGAGGTGAACCTTACGAAGGTGATACGCGATTAGTCTTGAAGAGGAACCTGAAACGGGCCGCAGACCTGGGTTACACCTACTACGTTGGTCCGGAACTGGAGTACTTCTACTTCAAGGACTCAAAGGGCACCGAGACCTTGGACGAGGGCGGCTATTTTGACATGATCCCTCTGGATGAAGCCACCGACCTCAGGAGGGATACGGTCCTCACTCTCGAGGAACTGGGTATAGGGGTAGAGTACTCCCACCATGAGGTGGCTCCCAGTCAGCACGAGATAGACATGCGGTACACTGATGCACTGACCATGGCCGACAGCGTGATGACCTACCGTCTGGTGGTCAAGCAGGTGGCCCTGAACCACGGTGTCTACGCTACCTTCATGCCAAAGCCAATCTTCGGCCAGAACGGTAGTGGCATGCATGTACACCAGTCGCTATTCAAGGATGGCAGGAATGCCTTCTTTGACAAGAATGACCCCTACCATCTCTCCAAGACGGCCAGGTCCTACGTGGCTGGGTTACTGAAGCACGCCCCGGAGATCACTGCCGTCACCAGTCAGTGGGTCAACTCGTACAAGCGGTTGGTGCCGGGGTACGAAGCGCCGGTATATCTCTCCTGGGCGCGGCGCAATCGGTCGGACCTCATCAGGATACCGGAGTACAAGCCGGGCAAGGAGAACGCCACCAGAATCGAGTACAGGTCGCCCGATCCAGCCTGCAATCCCTATCTGACCTTTAGCGTCATGCTGGCCGCCGGGCTCGATGGGATTGAGAAGGGACTGACGCCGCCGGAACCTGTTGAGGAGAACGTCTACGAAATGTCGGCAGCGGAAAGGCACGAGAGAGGCATCGATACCCTGCCAGCCAGCCTGTGGGATGCCGTGCAGCTCACCGAGAAGAGCGAAGTGGTACGGAAAGCCCTGGGCGAGCACGTGTTCAATGCCTTCATACAGAACAAGAAGATAGAGTGGGACAAATACAGGGTCCAGGTGACCGACTACGAACTTAAGAGGTATTTGCCGATCCTATAGTTCGAAGTGATAGCGTCGCCCGAGGGGCGTGCAGAGGGGCGAAGCCCCTCTGCATTTCCACATGATCCCCCAAGAATGGGGGACAAAGGGGGTTGAAAGAACAACCTCTTTGGAGTGCAACATGCGCAGACTGCGAATAGGGATGGCCCAAGTCAATACCACGGTGGGTGACTTCGAGGGTAACACACGGAAGATAATCCGTACTATTGACGAAGCGCGGTCACTGGGCGTGGATCTATTGACCTTCCCTGAGTTGGCCGTCTGCGGCTATCCCCCGGAAGACCTGCTACTGAAGCCCCAATTCATCCAGGAGAACCTGAAGGCACTGGAACGCATAGTGAAGTGTTCAGCTGGTATCACCATGGTGGTCGGTTTCGTCGACTCCAAAGGAGACATCTACAATGCGGCGGCCATTGCACATGATGGAAGCCTGGTGGGCATCTACCACAAGATGTATCTGCCCAACTACGGCGTGTTCGACGAGAACCGTTACTTCCGAGCCGGAGAGGAGTGCCCGGTGTACGTAATAGCGGGTGTGGGGGTGGGCATCAACATCTGCGAAGACATCTGGTATGAGGCAGGGCCGGCCACAGCCCAGGCTTATGCCGGCGCTGAGGTCATCGTCAACATCAGCGCCTCTCCCTACCATGCCGGCAAACGCGATTCGAGGGAAAGGCTGCTGGCTACCAGAGCCTCAGACAATCTGGTCATCATGGTCTACAACAACCTGGTGGGCGGACAAGACGAGCTGGTGTTTGACGGCGAGAGCGTGGCATTCGACGAGGGAGGGCGTTTGATATGCCGGGGTCGGCAATTTGAAGAGGATCTTGTAGTGGCTGACCTGGATGTGGAATCCGTCTTCCGCACGCGGCTTCACGACCCGAGGTGGCGGAAGGGTAGCGTGCTGCTCAAAGAGCGGGAGCATAGCAAAGTTGTCATCTCAGAGACACTCTTGGTCGATGCCAAACCTCCTTTGCCAGATCGCCAGGTCAGACTACGCAGTCCTTCAGCCGAGGTATACGACGCGCTGGTCCTGGGCACGCGCGACTACATAAGGAAGAATGGCATCCAGAAGGTCGTGGTCGGTCTTTCCGGCGGCGTGGACTCCAGCCTGGTGGCGGCGATTGCCGTCGCTGCCCTGGGTTCCAACGACGTGGTTGGGGTGGCCATGCCGTCGCGGTACTCCTCATCCAACAGTCTCTCGGATGCCACCCTGCTGGCTCAGAACTTTGGCATCAGACTTATGGTTATCCCCATCGAGAAGGTGTTCCAGGCCTACTTGGAGACGCTCGTCGAGCCCTTCAGCGGAGCCGGGCCCAACGTGGCCGAAGAGAACATCCAGGCCCGCATCCGCGGCAACTTGCTGATGGCTTTGTCAAACAAGTCCGGCTGGCTGGTCCTCACCACCGGAAACAAGAGCGAGATGGCCACTGGATACACCACCCTCTACGGTGACATGGCGGGCGGCTTCGCTGTGATAAAGGATGTGCCCAAGACCACTGTTTACGATCTGGTCCGATATCGCAACTCACTGGCCGGCCGGGACGTGATCCCGCGGAGCGTGATTGAGAAGGCGCCTACGGCTGAACTGAGGCCAGACCAGAAAGATAGCGACAGTCTGCCAAGCTATGATCTCCTGGACAAGGTGATCACTGCGTATGTGGAAGAGGACAAGAGCGTGGAGCAGATCGTCGCTATGGGGATCGACCGGGGAGTCGTCGAGAGGACTGTCCAACTGATTGACTCCAGCGAATACAAGCGACGGCAAGCGCCACCGGGGGTCAAGATAACTGCCCGGGCGTTTGGACGTGATAGAAGGCTGCCCATAACCAACCGATTCAACGGATTGTCGAAAAGAACATGACCGCGGTCAGATTGTTGGAAAGAGAGCGCTGTCAACACGATGGGCAGACCGGGAGAGATGGACTCACCGTGAACCTCCCAAGGTCTGTCACGGGTCAGCTTGATCTGTCAGAGGCGGACCTTCGTGAGGCTGGCCCTCCCACTACTTGGCTTTTCGGGCCTAGATGCTATAATGGCACCGAAAGGCCAATACGGCAAGGGGGTTCCGGTATGGTCCAAAGTGCCAACTCCGATACCGAGAAGAAGATACTCTCGATTCTGAGGGTGCTCAGTGAGTCCAGTGGGCCGTTGGGCTCGATCACCATAGCTCGAGAACTGCAGCGGTACGGCGTAGACCTGAGCGAGAGGGCGATTCGATACCACCTGCGAATCATGGACGAGCGGGGGTACACCCAGCCCGGGGGGCGGGACGGCAGGAGTATCACCCCGCTGGGCGTCGAGGAGTTGCAGATAGCGCTGGCGCCGGATCAGATCGGCTTCATCCTGGACAAGCTCGAACTCATGGCTTTTCAAACCACGTTCAATCCTGCCAAGCGCACTGGACTGCTGCCCATCAACACGTCGGTTTTCACTCAGGAGAGGTTCAGGAAAGCTCTTTCAGCCATGCGCGAGACGTTCAAGGCGGGCCTCGGCGTAAGTCACCTAGTAGCCGTGGGCCATGAAGGTGAGAAGTTGGGCAACGTGGTCATACCGAACGGCAAAGTAGGTTTGGCCACGGTTTGCAGCGTTGCTGTAAACGGAGTCCTGCTGAAGGCGGGCGTGCCGGTGGAATCCCGCTTCGGTGGGGTGCTGGAGATACGCAACTCTAAGCCGAGGCGCTTCACAGCCATCATCAACTACGGCGGCACCTCTCTGGATCCGTCGGAGCAATACATGCGTGCCAGAATGACTAGCGTCGGGGAAGCTGCCAGGACAGGCAATGGCCGGATACTGGCCAACTTCCGTGAACTGCCGGCTCCGTCCAGGTCCACGGTTGAGGAGACCGTGAGCCTGCTGAAGGCAGTTGGCATCAACGGAGTGTACGTCCTGGGCCAAACCGGCGAGCCGGTTTGCCAGATCGCGCTGGGCGCAAACCGCATCGGCATGGTTCTTCTCGGGGGAATGAACCCGGTGGCGGCAGCGGTGGAGGCGGGGGTCGAAGTTGACAATTTCTCAGAGAGCGGCCTAATCGACTTTGAGCGGCTGGTGAGTTTCTGGGACTTGTAGGCAGCGGACTGAGCACTTAGACATAGTAGACGGCCTTTAAGTCAGTCCGGAGAGGCTGACAAGGTAAGATGAGATCTCGCACAGACTCTAGAAGACGCGAGGCACACAAGGCCAGAAACCTCTTGCTTTGGGGGCAGGAGGTTTTTTCGTGGGCGGACTACTCGGACCTGGGAGCCTGCGGTGTCCCACGATGTCGATTCACAGAATCCCATATGCTGGATTCCCGCCTTCGCGGGAATGACAGGGGGAAGGCAGGCACAGGGACCTGTTCTGACAGGGTGCCGGGGCCAGTCCCAGCCGGGGGGTTTGGGGGTGTCCCCCAGCTGCTCCTCCATCCCTCAAGATTGGGGGCTAAGGTGTTGAATACCGTTCCCTATACGCAGAGTAAGGAATCCATACGATGACCAAGAAGGCCGTTCTCGTTCTGGAAGACGGTTCGCACTACGAGGGCTATACCTTTGGCGCAGAGGCCTTCGCCTATGGCGAGGTCGTCTTCAATACCAGCATGACCGGATACCAGGAGATGCTGACCGACCCGTCATACGCCGGACAGATACTTGTTCTCACTTATCCCCTCATTGGGAACTACGGCATCAACGACCACAACTTCGAATCGGCATGCGTCCAGGTGCGCGGTTTCGTGGTCCGAGAGCAGTGCAACTATCCCAGCCACTGGCAGAGCAGGGGAACCCTGGACGGATTCCTGGCCGCCGGCGGTGTGCCGGGTATTCACGGTGTAGATACCAGAGCTCTGACCAGGCACCTCAGACACCGCGGCGTGATGATGGGTGCCATCGGCATCGAGCATCCTCCGGAGGAGATCCTGACGCGCCTTAGAAGCATGCCATGCTACGACAACGTCGACTTCGCTAAAGAGGTCAGTACGAAGAAGCCATATCAATGGAACAGTTCCATTGATGAGTTTGAGGATAGCACTCATGTTGTGGTCGTGGACTGCGGCGTCAAATACAACATACTCCGCATCCTGCGGCGCCTTGGCTGCAAAGTAACGGCTGTTCCTTGCACCTATTCGGCCCAGCTGATTCTTGATCTCAAACCTGACGGCGTCCTGTTCTCGCCCGGCCCGGGGGACCCGGCCCTGCTCGGTTACGTCGTGGAGACGGTGAAGAAGCTGGCCGGAGTGAAGCCATTGATGGGCATATGCCTGGGGGAACAGCTCATCGGCCGGGCCTTCGGAGCCCGGACGTTCAAGCTGACGTTCGGGCACCGCGGCGGAAACCATCCGGTGCGCGACGTCAAAACCGGCAGGGTGCACATCGTTGCCCAGAACCACGGCTATGCTGTTGACGCTGACACCCTGAAGGGAGGCTTGGAGGTCAGCCACATCAATCTCAACGATGGGACGGTGGAAGGGTTGCGTCATCGAGACCTTCCCGTAATCTCCATCCAGTACCACTCCGAGGGATCACCGGGCCCGTTGGACAATCTCTACCTCTTCGACCAGTTTCTGGCGCTGGTCAGGGAGGCGAAATAGGAATGGAGCGTAGTATCCGTCCGCCTGCCGGCGGAAGGAGGGCCAGTGCCGCGGCGTAGCGATATCAACAAGGTCCTCATAATCGGATCCGGCCCCATCGTTATCGGGCAGGCAGCGGAGTTCGACTACGCCGGCACCCAGGCTTGCAGGGCACTCCGCGAAGAAGGGGTGTCTACGGTCCTGGTCAACTCCAATCCGGCCACCATCATGACCGACGAGGGCATTGCCGACGCGGTATACATCGAGCCGCTGGAAGTGAACGTGATCGCCCGCATCATTGAAAAGGAACGCCCCGACGGGCTTCTGCCGACGCTTGGCGGTCAGACCGGCTTGAATCTGGCTGTAGAGCTGGCGGATGCCGGCATCCTGGACAGATACAACGTCCGCATGCTGGGCACGCCTCTGGAGACGATCAAGAAGGCGGAGGAGCGCTCCCTGTTTAAGCAACTCTTGATCGACATTGGAGAGCCGGTGCCGACCAGCGTCACCGTCAATTCGGTCGAAGATGCAGTAAGGTTCGCTGAAAACATCGGCTTGCCCCTGATAACTCGTCCGTCCTTCACCCTGGGCGGAAGTGGCGGTGGTATTGCCGACACCTTGGACGAGTTGAAGACGATTGTGGCCGCCGGCCTGGCAGCCAGTCTCAGCCATGAGGTGCTGGTGGAGAAGTGCCTTCTGGGCTGGAAGGAAATCGAGTATGAGGTGATGAGGGACGTGGCCGATACCTGCATCACCATCTGCAACATGGAGAACATCGACCCGATGGGGGTACACACCGGCGACAGCATTGTGGTGGCTCCCAGTCAGACCCTTTCCGACGGCGAATACCAGATGCTGCGATCGGCCAGCATCAAGATAATCCGCGCCCTCGGGATCGAGGGGGGATGCAATGTGCAGTTGGCCCTAGCTCCGGGCCCGGTAGTGGCCGAGAGGTGGGCATCGGGTCAGGTGGGCAGCACCTACTATGTCATTGAGGTCAATCCCAGGGTCAGCCGCAGTTCGGCCCTGGCCAGTAAGGCCACCGGCTACCCCATCGCCCGCGTTGCGGCCAAGATTGCTGCGGGGAAACGTTTGGATGAGATCCCGAACATGGTGACGGGTAAGACGATGGCCGCCTTTGAGCCGGCATTGGACTACTGCGTGGTGAAGATCCCCCGCTGGCCTTTCGACAAGTTCGCCGCCGGCGATCGTACCCTGGGCAGCCAGATGAAAGCGACCGGCGAAGTGATGGCCATCGATCGGTGCTTCGAAGCCGCGCTGCAGAAGGCAGTGCGCTCGCTCGAGTTTGGCAGTCGCTCTCTTCTGTGGGAAGACCGGACCTGGGGTGACAGCCCCGGCGCCTATCCGCTGCATCCTCACGACCTGAGGCTATGGGCGATCATGGCTGCCCTGCGCAGAGGGTCCACTCCAGACGAACTGGCTCAGGCGAGTGGGATTGATCCATGGTTCATGCACAAGATGCGCCACATCGTGGAAATGGAACGCCGCCTCCTGGCAGAGGCACTGACCCCAGAATTGCTCTGGGAAGCCAAGCGCCTGGGTTTCTCCGACGAACAGGTGGGAACCTTGGCCGACAGGATACCGGAACAAGTGCGCCAGACCCGCCAGGGATGGGGCATTCGCCCAGTCTACAAGATGGTTGACACGTGTGCGGCTGAGTTCGAGGCTTCTACGCCGTATTTCTACAGCAGCTATGACAAGCAAAACGAAGCAGAGCCGCTGAAGGGGAGAAAAGCCGTGGTGATCGGCAGCGGGCCCATCCGCATAGGTCAGGGCATCGAGTTTGACTACTGCAGCGTTCACTCAGCCTGGGCTCTTCAAGAGGCGGGTTTTGCCAGCATCCTGATCAACTCCAACCCGGAGACTGTCTCCACGGATTTTGATACCGGCGATCGCCTCTACTTTGAGGCGCTGGACGAAGAGAGCGTGCGGGACATCCTGGATAACGAGAACGCATCAGCCGCCTCCGAGGAGGCCGTGAGTTGCTTAGGGCACGACAGTGGACTCACTCCGTCCATCGTGCAGTTCGGCGGGCAGACCGCCATCAACCTCAGCGAATCTCTGGCTCGCAGCGGAATGCCTATCATGGGGTCCAGCGCCGAGACCATCGACATGGCCGAGGACAGGCGCCGCTTTGAGGACTTCCTGGATGGCCTGGACATTCCACAGCCTCCGGGGGGCGTGGCCACTACGCTGGAAGGAGCGGAGAGCGTGGCGCACTCGATCGGCTATCCGGTACTGGTTCGCCCCAGCTACGTGCTGGGAGGCCGAGGTATGGAGATCGTCCACAGCGACGCCGAACTCGCTCTACACATGCGCGGAGCCCTGGAGATGGGGACCAAGCACCCGGTGCTCATCGATAAGTACTTGGAGGGTAAAGAGGTCGAGCTGGACGCCATCTGCGACGGGGAGAGAGTGCTTGTTCCTGGCATCATGGAGCACTTGGAGAGGGCCGGGGTTCACAGTGGAGACGCTATGACCGTCTATCCCGGCGTGGGCCTAAAGAGCTCCGAGGTGGACACTCTGGTGAACTATGCTGTTCGCATTGGCCTCGGACTGCAAATCAAAGGCCTGATGAACGTCCAGTGCATCATGATGCGGGAGGCAGACCAGTCCACGGTCTACGTGCTGGAGGTGAATCCTCGCGCCAGCCGCACCGTCCCGTTCATCTCCAAGGTTACCGGGGTTCCCGCGGTCAAGATCGCCACGAAAGTGATGGCCGGGATGTCTCTGCGGGAACAGGGTTATGAAACAGGTTTGTGGAAGAAGCAGGGGTTGGTGGGCATCAAAGCGCCGGTCTTCTCCATGTCGAAGCTGATTGGCGTAGACACCTATCTCGGCCCGGAGATGAAGTCTACCGGAGAAGTCATGGGCATCGACTACACCTTCGAAGCGGCACTGATGAAGGCGGTCATGGCGGCCGGACTCATGTTGCCTCCCAGCGGCGGGGTGCTTCTCAGCATCGCCGATCGAAACAAGGCCCAGTCGCTACCGATCATCAGGAGGCTGGCGGAAACAGGGTACAAGCTCTACGCCACAGAAGGCACGGCGATGATGATTGAGAGCGAGGGGATGTTCGTAAAGCAGATCACCAAGAAGCTAGATGAGGGTCATCCCAACGTGCTAGATATAATCAGGGATGGCTGGGTGAACGGCGTCATCAACACCATTACCGGAGAGCGCACGCCGATGCGTGATGGGTTCGCCATACGCCGGGCTGCCGCCGAGAAGCGCATCCCGTGCTTCACCTCTCTGGACACGGCTCGCGCGGCGGTGTGGGCTATGGCCAGCAGCGATCGCCACTTCAACATCCTGCCAATGAGCCGGTACCTGAAGAGGTAGATCAGTCAGGTGATGACGGACAACATGGACAACACTGATGATCCAAGTTTCATGCTCAGGAAGGGGGCTTAGACGCAGACATGATTATCAGGAGATACCGCTGCTCGCTGCTCTGGAGGTCCGGAGAGGAACTGTTGAAGAAACGGATCCTGATGGAAATCGCACCGACAGTTGAGGAGGTCAGAACAGAAGTCTGCTTCTATGTCGATTCGACTCGACCGTTGCAGCACGACGAGTCTAGCTTGCTTGACTGGCTACTGGCGGAGACCTTTGAACCGAGAGCCCTCACCAAGGAAAGCAGGCTGCAAGGTATAGTGCTGGAGGTTGGCCCCCGCGCAGAGATCATCACACCTTGGTCGACCAACGCCGTTAAGATCTGCCACTCCTGCGGTCTTACCTCAGTCCGGCGTCTAGAGCGGTCGCGGCGCTATCAGATTGATCCGAGGCTCGGAGCGACCCTGAGCAAAGAGGAGATAACTCGCATACTATCCTTGCTGTATGATCGAATGACCGAGTCTCCATACTCTGAGCCTCTGACAACCTTCGAGTCAGACAGGAAGCCGGCGTCGGTGAAGCTAATACCGTTGATCGAAGAAGGCTTCCGAGTTCTTGAGAGGCTTGACTTAGCTCTTGACCGACAACTAGCCGAACACAACTACAACTACTTTGCCAAGGTGTTGAGCACCAATCCTACTGACATCTTGTTGACCCATCTGGACCAGGCTCAATCCGATCATAGTCGCCACCGAAGGTTCAATGCCATATGGCGAGTTGATGGGATCGAGAAGGAACTGACACTCATGAATATGATCAAGGCTAACCATGTTCGACATCCCGGTCATACCCTTGTTGCCTTTGAAGATAATGCTTCCGTAATTCGTGGACACAAGGTGCCGCTGCTTCTGAACTCGGATCCAGCCAGACCATCAGCGATTGTCGTTCAGCAGATGTACGCGGAGGTGACCGCAAAAGGCGAGTCTCACCATCATCCGACTGCCATAGTGTCGTCCGCGGGGGCGGCAACTGGAACAGGCGGGAGAATCAGAGACAATCAGACGGTTGGTCGAGGCGGCTCAGTTGTCGCCGGGTCAACTCTGTATCTGGTGGGCAATCTGTCAATCCCAGGCTACGATCTGCCTTGGGAAAGCACCAACTGGAAACAACCTCATCAGTTGGAGACTCCGCTTCAGATCATTCTAGGAGCACCAAGAGGTGCATACCGCTATGGCAACGAATTCGGCGAACCGACTTTGAGCGGATCGACGACTTCCTTTGAATACGTTCATGGCTCAGGGGAAAGCAGTGAACTATTCGGCTACACCAAGTGTGGAATGTGGGCAATTGGTGTCGGGTGGGTGAACAGAGCACACGTCAAGAAGGGCGGGCCGAAGGCTGGCCATGCCATTGTCCAACTAGGTGGAGACGCCTATCGAATCGGACTGGGCGGCGCATCTGGTTCGAGCAGAATTGCAGGCACACAGGATGCGGAGTTGGACTGGAATTCGGTTCAGCGCGCTAATGCTGAAATGGAGAAGGTGGTTGACCGAGTGATACAGGCCTGCATCATGATGGGAGACATGAACCCGATCAGGTCGATTCACGACCTAGGAGCAGGAGGAAATGCCAACGCCATAAGTGAACTTGTGTCTCCAGCAGGCTGCAGGGTGTTCCTGCGTCGGATTCCCTGTGGCGACAGTTCACTATCCGCGTTGGAGCTGTGGTGCAACGAGTCGCAAGAAAGGGTGATTCTACTGACTGAGCAAGAAGACATCCCACTTCTTCAGGAGATTGCCGGCCGTGAGAAATGCCCGGTTGCCATCACAGGAGAGATCACCGGTGATGGGAGGCTGGTCTTGATTGACGAGCATGCTTCAGCAGATGCTCCGATATACGAGAGAGAGCCGGTCAACCTTGACCTCGGATTCGCTCTTGGCAAGGTCCCACAGCTAACCGTCGAGGACGAGAGTGCCAAGCGCAGCCTGGCAGTCCTCGAACTCCCGGAGGGCTTGACAGTACTGGAGGCCCTGAAACGCGTATTGCGGCTTCTCAAGGTCGCTTCAAAGGGGTTTCTTGTCAATCACGTTGATCGATCTGTCACTGGGTTGGTAGCTCAACAGCAATGCTCTGGACCTCTGCAGCTACCCGTAGCGGATGTAGCTGTGACGGCCGATAGCTACCTTGCCACCACCGGCCGTTGTTGGGCGATCGGTGACCAGCCGGTCAAGTGGATTGTCAACCCTGAGTCATCCGTTCGTCTAGCTGTCTGTGAAGCATTGTCCAACCTTGCATGGGCGTTGGTTGAGGATTTTGAAGGAATATCGCTGCTGGGAAACTGGGGCATAGCTGCATCTGAGTCTGGTGAAGGCGTCTGTCTCTACCGGGCTAATGAGGCTTTGTCCAGCATGCTAGATATCCTCGGTATTTCAATCAACGGTGGCAAGGATTCGATGAGCATGGCTGCCAAGGTGATTAGAGAGAACGCTAGAAGGACAGTCAAAGCTCCGGGCACTCTGGTTGTCACTGCGTATGCGGCCTGCCCGGACATAACTGGGACCGTGACACCGGACATAAAAGAGCCGGGCAAGAGCAGGTTGATACTCATCGACTTGTCGAATGGCAAGCTGCGGATGGGAGGGACTGCTCTGGCACAGGTCTGCGGGCAAGTCGGTGATGAGGCGCCAGACATCGACGATCCGAGGCTGCTTCGGAAGTGCTTTGAGGCGGTCCAAGAGCTCATCAAACGGCGGCTGGTGTTGGCTGGCCATGATAGATCAGATGGGGGCTTGGTTGTATGCCTTCTAGAGATGGCGTTCGCTGGGGATTGCGGTTTGGACATCCGGCTGAGCGACCCCAGTATGGCTGACAAGAACCCACTCCACATTCTCTTTGCAGAAGAGCCAGGGATGGTCATTGAATACTCTGCCGACGATGAAGAAACGATACTAGAAATCCTGCAGAAACATGGTGTTGGTGCGTGCTGTCAAGTCATCGGCAGCACATCCGGCAATAAGCACATCAGACTTAAGCATATGGATCAACTCCTTCTCTCTGAGGACATGCGAGTTCTCCGTAGCGCTTGGCAAGAGACCTCTTTCGAACTGCAGAAACTGCAGACAGTCCCGGAGTGTGCCAAAGCCGAGAGAGAGAGAGCGAATTGTTGCTCTGGTCTTCGGTTCGAGCTCACGTTCATACCAAGCAGGACACCGTGGAGGGATCTTGAAGCACAGCGAAGGCCGAAGGTAGCTATTCTGAGAGAGGAGGGTACCAACGGCGATAGAGAAATGGCTGCAGCTTTCTTCTTGGCCGGCTTCGAGCCTTGGGACGTTACGATGACTGACTTGGCTGCAGGTCGAATCGGACTGGAGAGTTTCAGAGGCGTCGCTTTCTGCGGCGGTTTCAGTTATGCGGATGTTCTCGATGCTGGAAAAGGATGGGCGGGCGTGATTCGGTTCGACAAGAGGATCCGCCAAGAATTTGAGAGTTACTTCGCGAGAGACGATGGCTTCTCACTGGGCGTCTGCAACGGTTGCCAGCTTATGGCTCTTCTTGGTTGGGTGCCTTGGCAAGGGATGGAGGCGAGCCTTCATCCACGATTTGTGTGCAATGAGTCAGGGATGTTTGAGTCCCGATTCGTGGCGGTAAGGGTGATGACAAGTCCGTCTATCTTCTTGAAAGACATGGAGGGATCAGTCCTTGGGATTTGGGTGGCTCACGGTGAAGGCCAGTTCTTCTGTCCGGACCCAGCTGCTCTCAAGGAGATTGAGAGCAAGAACTTGGCTCCTCTCCGATTCGCTGATAATCGTGGGATGATCACCGAGGATTACCCCTCGAACCCGAACGGCTCGGTGTTGGGGGTTACCGGTCTGTGCTCACCTGATGGCAGACACTTGGCGATGATGCCCCATCCTGAACGGCTCTTTCTTCGTTGGCAATGGCCCTATTGGCCAAGAGAGTGGGGAAACATGGAGACGTCACCATGGCTGAAGCTCTTCCAAAACGCCAGAGAATGGTGCGATAGATAGCTACTCCATGCTAACCTGCCCCAAATGGTTGCACCAGTTCCCAAGTTGCGGTTGCCAGACCATGGTGCGGACTACACTAGACTGAAGGCCATGCTGAAAGTTCTGCCTATTGTAACCTCAGCTCCACCATTTATGTCTACCTGCAAGATTTGCAGCCGTGACGCAACGGTGACGCAAAGGTCTGCAGGTCAGTTGGCAGAAAGCCTTCGCCGGTAGCCCGTCCAGGCATCACTCAAAGACCACCTGTTCTGAATACGGAAGGGCTTTCCTTGCGCTAGCCAAAGGTGGCAGGTCACCGCATTGCGTTTGACAATTCCCCGACACCAATGATAATCTAGACTAAATTGACTAACTTGGTCAACAATCAAATCGGTGTGAAGGGGACACCGGCATGAGTCCGAGCGCATGACTAGCAGCAATGAGGAGGTGCGTTGATGTCTGAGAGCAAGAAACCATATCCGGCGACCCTGTCGGTTGACTATCCTGACCGCGAGTTGAACCGGCTGACTTCGTTCTTCCGCATCATCGTGATCATACCCATAGGCATCCTGCTGTGTCTGGTCAGCGGCGCTGCCTGGGAGTCGGGAAAGGGACACCAATGGGTAGTGCCACTATCCGCCGGCGGGGTGCTGTTCCTGGCCACCATGCTCATGCTGGTCTTCAAACGGAAGTACCCGCGCTGGTGGTTTGACTGGAACATCGCCTTGACCAAGTTCGGCGCACGGGTGGGAGCCTACCTGGCCTTGCTGAGGGATGAGTACCCGTCGACAGATGAGGATCAGGCAGTACACATCGAGATACCATACCCGGATGCCAGGAAGGACCTGAACCAGTGGCTACCGCTGGTGAAGTGGTTGCTGGCCATCCCGTACTACATCATCCTCTTCTTCCTGGGCATCGCGGCCATCTTCGCGGTGATAATGACTTGGTTCGCCATCCTGTTCACCGGCCGCTATCCGAAGGGGTTCTTCGACTTTGTGGTCGGGGTGATGCGGTGGTCATTGAGGGTCTTGGCATACGCTGTCTTGCTGGCGACAGACGAGTATCCGCCATTCACCCTCGGGGAGCAGGCTCTGTAGTCAGCGGGGACAGCGTACAGGCTGCGTAGGAGGGAAGCATGAAGGAAGCGTCTATCGGAGGGACTCTCTGGTTTGCCGGTTGGCTGTTCACTATAGGTTTTGCCCACATAGTCTGGTGGAAGGTCATCCTGGGGATAGTGGTGTGGCCGTACTTCCTGGGTACCTATCTCGGCTAGGCCAACCCAGGGCTTCTCGCAAGAGAAGGAGAACCTTCCCGCTTCTCTTTGGATTCAGGGACAGGTTCAACGTAGAAGTCCTGTATTCCTTGCGCCGGAAACCGCGAGGCATCTTATATGGATGGAAACCGGGAATTCCGCAGCTTGTGCGGATCAACCCAATTACTGTTAGGCAGTTCGAAACTCATCAACTATGGCCCACCAGCTAGGGCGCTTCGGTTGCAACCCTCGAGGACCCGCGGCTGGACGTGGGGTACCATCAGCATGCGGAGCATGTTGCGGCCGTGGCGTGCCCGGACTGGAGGGAGCCTTGACGACGTGTCCCAGTATTCAGACAGTGGAGGCGAGAAACCATGAAGTCATATAGAGGAAACGCGATAGCCGTGGGCCTGCTCTTCATCGCTTGCTCGGCCGCGAGCATACTGAGCATCGTTCCGTTGGGCTCTATGCTAGACACCCCCGTCGATCTCGCTAAGTTGGCGGCGAACGACAACCGGGTGGTGTTGACCGCGCTCATCGAGTTCGTCTGGGCTGCGACCGCTGCCGGCATAGCCATCGGTCTATATCCGGTCTTGAGAAGACACAACAGAGCGTTGGCCCTCGGAGCGGCCGCCGGCAGGGTGGTCGAAGGCGTACTCGTTCTAGTCGCCACTCTCAGCCTGTTAGTGCTGCTCAGCTTGAGTCAGGAGGCTGTAGCTGCAGGCTCCGCCGGCTCGTCCTCGGCGGAGGCGTCGGCGAACCTACTGCTGGCGGCCCGCGACTGGGTGCATGGGTTTGTCGGGTCGCTCGCGTTTGCCCTAGGTGCTCTCATGTACTACTACTTGCTGTACAGGGCGAGATTGATCCCGCGCTGGCTATCGGGTTGGGGGCTCGTCGCGATCGGATTGTCCGTGGTGGCGACCGTGTACGCTGGCTTCACCCAGGAGTTCGGCTTCACGACGGTCAATAACGTGCTCAACATCCCGATAGGTGTCCAGGAGATGGTCTTGGCCGTGTGGCTGATAGTCAAAGGATTCAATCTGTCGACTGTGCGTTCAATCGAGCCGTAGGTCTCGATCTCTCGGCTCACGCAGTAGAACAATCTGGTGTGATGGCCTTCGACTCTCCCCTGCCTCCACCACAGACACGACGCAGTTACCGGGATGGACGCCCAAATCTCGATCTCAAACGGTATCGATGCGGGTGTGGGTCTATTGCGGGCCTGCAACCTTCATACCGTGTCCGAGCCCAGCTATATTCTCCTGCATTTTTCAGATGATAACTGGACGGCTTTCGCTCCCCAAGCCATTCGGGGTGCTACACCGTATAGAGCCAGATACCTGGCAGTCAGAAGGACGCGGGTTCGAGTCCCGCCAGGTCCACCAGGGTTTACAATACACAGAACTCCGAGTTGATCACTGGTTCTTCCGTCAGGCGGCAAAGGCAAGCGGTAAAGCAGTGTTGCCTGACCCCTCGCAATCTCTACACGCTTAACGAAAGAACGCAGGAAAGCTTTCTTTGCAGTGAGTTCCGATTCTTCCAGCAAGCAGCGCAGATCCTGAGCATAGGCTTTTACCAACTTCGCATCTACCTGCTCCACGCCCTGCACCACCATCTCGGCTTCTATCTGCACCCGTGTCTTGCCGAGATCATCCTGTCGTGACTTCAACTCCTTGATTCTGGGAGCAAGCTCGTCAAGCCCAAGCTTGCCTGTTTCCAGCGCCTCGTAGTGACGAGAAAGCCTGGCCCGCACATCCCTTAGCTCGGTATCGATGGCATCCAGGCGGTCTTTCAAGCCATAGCTGGCGGATTGAAGTTCCTCGTTCACGAGCTTCACCAGCTGTTCGAGATTATCCTCAGTCAAGATCCGTGACCGAATCTTATCTATCACTAAGCGTTCCAGCTTCTCCTTCGGCAGGAAGCTAGCATCACAGGCTTCCTTACCCTGTCGCAGGCTGCGAGAGCAAGCATAATAGAAGTGTCTTCCCGATTTGGCGCTCTGACCAGTCAGAGCTGCGCCACAGGAACAGAAGATGAGCCCGCTGAGTAAATAGGGGCTGGGCACTGTGCGAGGATGGACTGCTGGGAAGCTCTTGGCAGCCATCTTCTTCTGGACCAGTTGAAAGGTTTCCTCATCTATGATGGCTGGCCAGGCGTTCTTCACTCTGACTGGGGTATCTCCGCGTCGAGCCGCTGCATGACCCCGCCTACCACCCCAGACCAGGGTCCCGCAGTAAGCCTCGTTAGTCAGGATCTTGTGAACACCCACCTTGCTCCAGCGCTGGCCTGCAGACGTGCGGCAGCCTTCCTGGTTTGCGGTCGTGGCTATCGCTTTGCAGCCCACGTCTCGTGCCGCCAGAGCAAACATGCGGCGCACTAGCTGAAAAGCCGCAGACTCCTCTGGCTCTGGATCGAGTTTCTGCCTCAACTTCCCCCTGTCCTCCACAAATACCTTTCGGAAGCCATAGGGCGGTTTGCTTCCGTTGAAAAAGCCTCGTGAGGCATTCTCTCTCATGCCCCGCCTGATATCCTGGCCCATGTTAGCACTGTAGAACTCATCGATCGATTCTATAACCCCTTCCAGCAAGCGGCCCGTGGGACTGTCGTCCATCGGTTCGTTGATGGAGATCACTTCGATCCCTTTGTTCCTCAGGAGAGTCTTGTAGGTGATGGAATCAGCCCGGCTGCGGGCAAAACGGTTGAGTTTCCACACGAGGATAGTCTGAAACGGGGGATGCTTCAGTCTGGCCAAAGCGATCATTTCCTTGAAAGCAGGCCGGGCTACGGTGCGGCCGCTCTCACCGCCATCGATGAATTCCCTGACTATCTCATGGCCATTCCTTTGAGCATATTCCGTGATTGCTCGAAGCTGGGCAGAGATGGAGAGATCAACATCCTGCTTGTCTGAAGATGTCCTTGCGTAGAGACAGACCTCCATGCTTCACCTTCCTTCCTTTGATTTGTCGGCTATATCGGACAGTACTTGCACCGGCCGGGCACTATCCTTCTCAGCATGATAATGGCCAGTTCATCATCGAGAGCCCGCCGTACGCGCCTCTGCTCATCAAGATGTCGGCTCATATCGTCATGCTCCGGCAGGGTGGTCACTTCCTGGAGCAGGTGACCAAGCACTTCTTTGACTCTTGCCACTTGCTTGTCTGGAATTCTCCCAATGAGTACCTCGCCCAGCGAGACTCCAGTCGTCCTTTCGTCGCCGGGTCGCGTGCTGAAATCAGTGCTCATGTCGATCCCTGGTTTTCCCTCGGCTACAGCCCGTGAGTGAGAGGAAAGTGCCCAGATGATATCGGTGGTAATCCCCACCTCATGAGGTGCGACCGGGAACTTCACCGATGATCTGTCCTTAACCAACTGCTTGATCCGCTTCTCAAGACCGCCCTCCGACTGCTTGATCTCCTCCTGAAGGCGCTGCCACCTGTCCAGGTTCTTCCACATGGTCGAGCGGGGTAGGTGCTCCCTCAAAGCGGACCACAGGCGGTCGTTCCTCAGAGTCAGGAGGTTAGCGCCGTCGTCCGCCAGCGCTGAGTCAATCTTCTTGGCAAGACCATACAAATCTGCGTAGTGTTCCTCCAAAGCTTGGCGCAGGACGACACCCCTGGCCTCTTTTCGCTCCTTTTCCTCGCGCTCGAACTCGAGTGCTTTCCGGACAGTACGCACATCATAGTGATCAACCTCAGCAATATGAGGTGTTGACTCGCCATGCTCCTCGTGACGCTCCCACCATTGGCGACGCAATTCAGGGCTCACCGGCGGCTTTCTTCTTCTTTCGGTCATATGCCCTCCCCTCATATCTAACTGTGCTCTCTCGCAATAACTGTATCATACGGTGGCTATGCTGTCTAGTGTCATAAGAGTGAATAATATTGCATACATTAGGCACTTTGTATGTTGACGCAGTATCTGTGTTATGTCATAAACTGTCTATCGATAGCAGGAGACATGGAGAACTTGGAGCGCCCCCACAAACGTCACCAGGATGAAGCCCCCGCTAGTGATGGGCTTAGGGCGCTTGCTCGTATTATCGCCGACGCGATTCGCCGGGGTCAATCTCCATCAGCACGACCACCAATTGAAGCGCGCAGAAGACATCCCGCAACAACAGGCCATTGCAGGCAAGCCCCCAAAGTACGTGGCACAGATTCTGATATCGGAGACCGATGGACACGGAAGCGGTAGTCAGAAGGCCTGGGGGGCGACCTCGGGCGATTCCGGAGGAGCTGGTCCCGAAAGTGATGCAGCTCCATCACCAGGGATACGGATACAGGAGCATTGCCAGCCAACTCGAAGATTGGGGCCTTTCAGTGGACTGGAGCACTATTCGGCGACTGATCAAGGAGCAGAGTCATGAAGCCGAGCCAAAATGCCCTGCGCAAATGAGTTGTGACACGGTTTTGCCACTGGGTACAGATGTCCAGCCAGGGGAAACTATTGGCCCGGGCCAAGGCCCTGCAAATCCGTTGTCTCCACAAGACCATGAAGGCCTACCTCGATCCAGATGAAGTGAAACTCCTCGAACAGGCAGCCAGTAATCTGCGGGACAGGCTTCTCATAAGGATTCTGGCTCGCTTGGGTTGTCGCATTAGTGAGGCCCTGTCTCTAGGCTCAGAGGACATCGATCTTCAGCAGGCCACCGTTACCATCGAACATCTGAAGACTCGCCTCAAACTGAACTGCCCTGGATGCGGTGCCAGTCTGGGCCGGAAACACGTCTTCTGCCCCCGCTGCGGCGCGAAGGTGGAAGCGGCAGTAGCTGAGGCAAAGGAGCGCCGCCGCCAGAGAAGGTTGCATCTGGATGAGGATACTCTGGAGATGATACGAGATTACATCGACGGGGGTGGCCCCGTATTCCGCAATGGCAAACACCTGCTCTTTGGTATCAATAGGCACAGAGCCTGGCAGGTTCTCCGGGAGTGCGCCAGAAAGGCAGGCCTGTCACCCCTGGAAAATGCGGAAACAGGGCGGGTGCATGGGGTGAGTCCTCACCGCTTAAGAGATGCCTTTGCCATTATGGCCGTGCGGAAGGATGACACGACAGATGGAATCCGCATGCTGCAGGAATGGCTAGGGCATGCCAGCATCGCCACCACCATGCGCTATCGCAAGGTGGCCGGACAGGAGCTTCAGGAGTGGTATCGGAAGCTGTGGGGCAGAAAGGAAAAGGGCGATGGTTGACATCCTCGTCAGACGTTTCTTGAATCCTGCCTCCGAGTAGACCTTCGCGGTCTCTCTGCCGCACAGCCCCGCTCGAAGGACTCCTTCGGCTGCCTCTCGGTACAGGCACCGCATTTCAGAGAAGTGGCGGCGCAAAACCATTGCCACTATTCCCCTTAACAGGCCGGAGACCAAGAAGTGACCTCCTGGCACCGCGCCTAAAAATAGACACCCCTCAGAGATACCCAACCTCCTAGAATCGCGTAAAGCGGCCCTTGGCCGCCTGACAGGCACCCTTCCCCTCCCAGGAGCCTGCACGGTGACTCGCTCTTACCACAAGCCCACGGCGGCCCAGTTTGGGGGCACAGCAAGGTGACCTCTTCCACGAGTCCTTATCACAGCCCCACGGCGGCCTAATTCTTGGTGTCTGTCCCTCGTCGTTTGGGCCTCCGATATTCGTCGGACTTGTTCGGGTTTTAGCCTCATTATCGTAATTACGAAACGTCTTAGACGAATAAGCCTTAGATGAGGGATTTCCAGCGCCAAACCGACTAATAATATGAGCACAAATTGAACACAACAAAAAATCGAAATGTGGGGCTGGCAAACAGCAACCGCAAGGAAAGGGGCACACACATGGTAACCACTACTACCAAAGCCAAGCGAGCACGAGTGGGGCACGTTGACGACGTGCGAATGGCATATGGGGAATGTCACACGGTCAAGCGTCAAAAGCCTGTCCCAGTAAACGTGAAGGAGCACGGGAAGACCGTACAAGCTAAGCACATTCCCGCGCTCCACGACATGGCCAAGTGGCTCTGTTCGGCCTTACCGCTTGAGGGTGAGGACTTCGGGCAACAAGTCCAGACAGTTGAGCGCGAATTGTTGCGCCTGACCAAACGCCACAAGGCCAATCTTGTGGCCTTACAGACGGCCTACGTGTTCAGTAAGAAGGTGCCACGGCAGGAGCGTCAAGACATGTTTCAGGAGCTATTCTTGACGTTGTATGAGCACAGAATGAGCGACAACGGCCTAGCCTATGCCATCGCTCGTGCGGATTGGTGTAACTGGTGGCGGGCGTACAAGATCAGGTCACATTACAGCCTTGACATGGCAGCAGACGCTGACAGTGGGGACTCATTCGGTGATCTGCTGGTGGGCGTCTGTGACTTTGAGGCGCAGGTGCTGGGCAAGATCAACGGGGATAGACTGCTTGAGGCATTGCCCGACTACATCAGGAAGATAGTACAGCGCAAACTCAACGGGCAACCGACAAGCAAGCGCGAACAGGCACAGTTGCGAATGTGGGTAAACCAGCGTCCGATGATCTTGGCGCAATATATCACGCTCAACTGAGCGTGATATTATTGTCAACTCAGCTTGGGGGATTAGTTAAGTGTAGGGGTTGGTGAGCAATCACCAACCCCTGCTCGTTTCTAGTGGTTCTGGAGACGAACAACTGAATACTCTTCGGGCCATTCCACTAGCTGCGCTTGTCGGAAAACGGCCTCAGTCCCGTACTTCTCCACCTGGGGATGGCAGGACGGCTCCGGTCGTCCGGCGGGGGCGCTGAGGTATCATGCTAACTTCAAGCGTGAGGCATAGAGAAGACAGAGAGAGCACGCCCGAACTGTGCGGGTTCGGGTCTACGGCGGAAACGTGCCCGATGGACAAGCCCGAAAGCATCCTGGCCGTTGTGATGGTAGGCATTCACCACGCCGCAATCAACGGGGATCGGTCTGGCCTAAATCAGCCGAAGAACTCAAAGCACATGAGGATAAACAGTGTGAAGGGTGAGTCTAGCCAAGACGTACCTACCCGAAAGCAACGGGAGTAATGGCTCGGTAGTGCAGGCCGAAGAACGGCTGTGCTCCAAGCCCTGGAGCAAGAGCACACGACGCAGTCTTGTACGGCCTCATAACGCCTTCTAGCGCCCTTATGCAGAGGCTCCGCTAGGTCAAGGGGCGCGTGAGGTAGCGGCGGGATCAGGGCGGCAGCAAGCCCTTCAGGTCGTTACCGACTTCGGCGGTTCGAGGTCTTCACAGTCCACCTCAAACTATCGTCAACGCGGCACCCTGGAACTGGTGCATACGGACATAACTCAACAACACACGCTCCCTGTTGTTGCAGGGGGCAATTCACGTTTCGACTCAAAAGGTCTTGGCGTGACTGATTCGGGCCAGCGTCCAGACTTGCCCGAAGAGGTCAACACAAAACCAACGGAAGGAAGGGGGCAACACCATGACCATGCTGAAATGCCTCATCTGTGAAGACCAGCCACGTTCGGCGGGATCGCTATATTGCCACAACTGCGGGGGCAAACTCAAGGCCGGTCGTACCCGCAAGAAGGGCGGCGAACCGAGCACGTTCCTCGTCTATCAGGACAACGTGGTGGCCCTGATACCGAACGGGCGCAAGGATGCCAACGGAGAGAGCCTCTACACACCCGCGCTCCTCAAGCGCAACTCCGAAGGACTGCCGAAGGGTAAGACCATCAACCTGGACACGTACTGTCCAGGGTACACGCGGCAACAGATCAAGAGGCTGAAGGCAGTGGTCAAACAGGCCGTAAGTTAGGCGCTCAGGATTCAGAAAGGATGGTGAAACAGATGGACAAGAAGGCAGCAAAGGCAAATGGCGAGTACATCAGGGTGGCTGGTGGCTATCTGGAAATCCGCCAGAAGGTTGGGGCGGGTCATGTGTCCAGTACGGGGAAGAGCAAGGTGGTGGTCAGCACGTCGGGATTCAAGGCCGTCGAAGGCTCTGACCTGCGGGTCAACCTGACTGCCATTGCCCAGAACCAGGGCCGTTGACGCACAGGGCAGGTGAGACCGTGATCCTTCGCAGTCGAGCACCTGCCTTGGCGTGAGCGACTTTAAGGGGGTCAATCATGTATCTGCATATCTGTTTCTGCGAGTGGTCGTGGAGCGACCACGTTCCCGACCCGAACGGACCCTGTCCTATCTGCTATCCGAATGGAATGGGGAGAGATGCAGGGATTGGGGCTGTTGTCGAGGCTTGGTTTCGTAGTGGTTGCCGGAGCTAAGGCACAGCCCTGACCCTGGGAACTGGGTTGGTCGCAGTCAGGGGCAGATGCGAAAGGCTGGGGTGCCTTCTCTGAGGGTGATGGAACAGGCCAGAGACGATATCAGAGGGGTATTGCCCGTCCTCAGAACCGCAAGTCGAGAAGCCTTTTATCAGAAGTGATAACTGACTATGGTTCCTCCACCATGGCTGTCACGTGTGCTCCGCCAGGGGCACAGACCGAACGTCTAAGGGAGTCGGATTGTCGGCCAGAATGAGGAGTCAGGCGGCAATGAGGTGTATTGATGGGTTGGGAAAGCTCGGTTTTGTTGTCCAGTTAGACCAAGGGATTAGTTAAGCAGGATGGTCGGGCATCGAGTTGGAGTTTCGATCGGCCTCAGCCCCTGGCTGTGCCAGTGACAACCGCTGCGTGGTATCGGCTCTCATAGATGCCCGACGTCCAGAAAGGAGTCGCTAACGGTGAGTCCACAGTGGATGAAGAGGTTGGCCGATTGGCGCGCCAGGCACAAAGAGAAGCTGGCCAAGGCGCTGCTCTCCGAGCCAACACAGACGACGATAGGGCGGCTGATCAAGCCCACCGGGGTCGCCCTGATTATGGGGGACCGGCGCAGCGGCAAGAGCGTTCTGGCCTTCTTTATCATGGAGTATTTCCATGACAAGAAGGGCATCAAGGGGGCTGTCTGCTACCCCCAGATGAACCGGAAGCTCAGGCGGTTGCTGCCCAAGTGGGTCAAGGTGGTGACCAGGATAAAAGACCTGCCTGCGGGCTGCGTCTGCATCATAGATGAGGCCTCGCAGGTAGCCCATGCCCGGAGAACCTCCAGCACCGCCGCCGTCGACATGGATGCCCTGGTAGCCCTCAGTGAACAGAAGGGCCAGCTCATCATCTTCATCTCCCACCACAGCCGGAAGTTCGACA
>Ga0315291_10000966_pt1 | contig 38670 bp, 37 predicted proteins | sample YL17G12_20_MG_FD_203070 | JGI IMG/M metagenome (GOLD analysis project Ga0315291, IMG submission 203070) | Sediment microbial communities from Yellowstone Lake, YNP, Wyoming, USA - YL17G12_20 | ecosystem: Environmental > Aquatic > Freshwater > Lake > Sediment | place: USA: Wyoming | collected...
GCCTCTCATAAACATCCTGAACCAGCATTCATTCAATGAGGTCTTTCTTGACGATGTCCGCGTACCCAAAGATGCCCTGGTCGGCGAGAGAAACAACGGCTGGTACCAGCTGGCCATGGCGCTTGATTATGAACGCTCGATGATCGGCACAGCCGCCGGGAACCAGCGTCTCATCGAGGAGTTGATAGAGTACGTGAAGGAAGCCGGAAGGTCCGGCGCCGGTGATGGTGACCAGTTGATAAGAGACGAGTTGGCAGAACTGGTGGTAGAGAACGAGGTTCTGCGCATGATGTGCTACCGCATCGCCTGGATGTATACCAGGGGCCAGCACCCCAGCTACGAGTCCTCCATGTCGCTTCTGTTCTCAAGTGATCTCCTGAGACGCACAGCCAAGACCGGAATGCGGGTTCTGGGCCACTATGGTGAATTGGGGCAGGACTCGAAACTGGCTGTTGCCAGAGCCAGGATGGAGCGAACATACCTGAGCTGCCTGTCCATAGGTGTTGGCGGAGGTACCAACGAGATCCAAAAGAACATCGTCGCCATGAGGGGGCTAGGACTACCCCGTCAGCAATAGCCCGGCGGCGACTCGGTGGGAGCGGTCAACGTATGGATTTCCGGTTCAGCAGCGAGCAGGAGGCATTCAGCCAGGAAGTCGATGGCTTCATAAGGAGGGAGCTACCGGCCAACTGGACGGATGAGAGCCACTACTGGCCCGGTGGATATGGGACAATACCGGATTTTGAGGAACTGACTCCCGCCGGAGAAGAATTCAGACGCAAGCTGGGAGAGAAAGGCTGGCTCACCATTTCGTGGCCGAAGGAGTATGGAGGCGCAGGGCGTTCCCACTTCGAACAGGCCATCTTTCACGAACGGTTGAGCTACCATAGAGCACCCGGTCCCGGGATTGCCACGCTGATCGTTGGGCCCACCATTCTTAGCTTTGGCAACGAAGAGTCAAAGAAGGACTGGCTGCCCAAGATCGCCAGAGAGAACTCCAGGTTCTGGCTGGCCTACAGCGAGCCGGCTGCCGGCTCTGACCTGGCATCCATTCAAACCCGGGCCGTGGAGGACGGTGACGACCTGGTGATAAATGGACAGAAGACCTGGAGCAGCGCGGCCCACATATGCGACTATGCCTGGATGCTGGTCAGGACAGACACCAGTGTGGCTCCGCGCAAGGGCATTACGTTGATCATCGTGGACAACCGGTCAGAAGGAATAACCATTCGCCCTTTGACCAACATCTGCGGATTTCATTCGTTCAATGAAGTGTTCTTCGACGACGTGAGGGTGCCGAAGAGGAACATCATTGGAGAGAGGAACCTTGGCTGGTACTACGCTATGCTTGCCCTGGACTTTGAGAGACTGATTGTCCCCATAGGCGGGTTCAAACGGGTTTTCGAGGAACTGCTGCACTGGTGCCTGGAAGCAAGACGCAAAGGGCGGACCTCGACCTCCGAATCGCTGATGCGGAATGAAATGGCCGAGCTGGCCATCGAGATCGATGTGGCCTATATGTTCTTTTGGCAGACGGCCTGGATGATCGACCGGGGACTTCCAACAAACGTCGAAGCGTCTGTGCTCAAACTGGTTATCACTCAACTGAGTCAGAAGTTGGCAAGTGCGGCCGTGGGCATCCTGGGGCCATATGGTGAGCTGGAGAAGGGCACCAGATGGGCTCCCTTGAACGGCCGGGTGTGCACTGGCTATCTGGATTGCATCTCTGCTCTTGTTGGCGCGGGGACATCTGAGATTCAACGCAACATCATAGCCGCCAGGGGGTTAGGGCTGCCCTGGGCAAGTTGACTGATGCGTGACCTTGGGCTTGCGGTCAGTCATTCGGATTTCTGAACGGGAGGCGAAAAATGGACTTCGGTCTGACCGACGAACAGGAAATGTTGAGGAAATCGGCGCGCGATTTCTTGCAGAAGGAACTGCCCAAGAAGCTGGTGAGGCAGTTGGATGAAAGCGATACAGGTTACACGCCTGAACTTTGGCAGAAGATGTCTGATCTGGGTTGGACGGGATTGCCCTTTCCGGGCAAATATGGTGGCGGTGACGGCAGTTTCCTGGACCTGGTGGTCTTGCTGGAGGCCATGGGCTACAACGTCGTGCCCGGGCCATTCTTCTCTACCGTGATTCTTGGAGGCCTGACCTTGCTGGCTGCGGGGAACGAGGCACAGAAGAAGGACCTGCTTCCCAAAGTCGCTACAGGCAACCTGAAGCTCACCCTGGCATTGACGGAAGCCAGCGCCAAGTACGACGCCGCATCGGTGAAGACCACGGCCACCGCGCGGGACGGCGGGTACGTCATCAATGGCACGAAGCTTTTTGTCCCTGATGCCAATGTGGCTGACTATCTCCTGTGTGTGGCGAGGACCAGGACTGCACGCAAACCGGAGAATGGGATCACCATATTCCTGATCGACTCCAAGGCACCCGGTGTCAAGTGCACCCTCTTGAAGACGTTGGCGCGTGACAAGAAGTGCGAGGTTGTCTTTGACAACGTAGCCGTGCCGAGAGGGAACGTCGTGGGCAAGTTGAATCAAGGCTGGGCCGTTATTGAGGATGTGCTGGTGAAAGCGAAGGTGGCGAAATGCGCTGAGATGGTAGGGGGGGCTCAAGCGGCGCTGGACATGGCTGTGGCCTATGCCAAGGAGAGGGTCCAGTTCAACCGGCCGATCGGCAGTTTCCAGGCTATCCAGCATTACTGCGCCAACATGGTCAGCGATGTGGATGGCTCGCGCTTCGTAACCTATAAGGCGGCATGGAAGGTCTCCGAGGGCCTGCCAGCCACTATGGATGTGGCGATTGCCAAGGCATGGACAGGCGAGGCCTACGGCCGCGTCACGCTGCTGGGTCATCAGATATTTGGGGCGATTGGCTTCACCATGGACCATGATATGCATCTGTACTACAGGCGGGCGAAGGCGAGCGACATCATGTTCGGTGACAGCGCGACTCAACGTGCTATCGTGGCCCAAGAGTTGGGCCTTTAGGGGACACGATTAACGATAAGGGAGGTGGCTTATGAGTGACAGGCGAGTAGCGATCCTGGGAGGTGGCCTCTATAGGCCGGGCAGGGTGAGGTATGACAATGCCGAAGAGGGCGTGGCCATGGCATACAAGAACATGCTCCAGGACTTCCCGAACCTGGATCCGCGAGAAATCGAGTTTGTGCAGAGCAGCTACTTCAGCGATCACCTGAACCAGCAATTGTGTATGGCCTGGATAGTTCAGGACTACATCGGACAGCACAGAAAGGGCGGTTACAGGGTTGAGGCCGGCGGAAGCACTCCGCTGGATAACATAATCAACGCCTATTACCTCATAAAGTCGGGGCAGTTCGATCTCATACTGGTGATGGGCTGGGAATGGATGTCGGAGGTGGACACCGCTACCACCAACGAGTTCATAGCCTCAGCATCCGACACGGACTGGGATTTCACCGTGGGCGGGTTCTACAACGGATACTATGCTGCTCTGGAGACCCGGCACATGCAGCTCTATGGCGAGACAATCGAGGATCTCGGCAGGCTTGCCGTCAGGAACCGGAACAACGCGGTACATAATCCTTACTCTCAGTGGAGGGCGGAGCACGGCACGGGCTACGTGACACTGGACGACTACTACAAGGACAGGATAATAGCCTGGCCTTACCGCCGGTGGAATTGCGCCCTCATCAGCGAGGGAGCCTGCTGCCTTCTGATGGGCTCAGAGAAGGTGGCCAACCGGCTGTCCAACGATCCGATGTGGATAGCGGGGGTGGGTCTGGGGACTGACTCCATGAGGCCGGGCGACAGGCTGGTGGACTGGGCCTATCACGGTGTCTACAAGGCGGACGAGAAGCTGTATCCCGCAAACGTCGAGAAACCGAAAACGCCTTACCCGGAGATGGCCAACTTTGGCTTCGCCAGAGAGGCGGCCAGAAAGGCCTACGCGCAAGCGGGCATCAGCGATCCTCTGAAAGAACTGGATGTGGCGGAGCTTTTTGCCCCGTACGACGGCGTAGAGCTCTGCCTCTATGAAGACCTCATGTTCTGTCCGCGCGGTGAGGGGAAGACTCTGATCCGGCAGGGAGTGATGGAGCGTGGCGGTGAGCTACCCTGCCAGCTCAGCGGCGGTCTCACGTCGTTCACTCATCCGGTGGGGGCAACGTCTCTGCTCCAGACCCTATTCCTGTACTGGCAGATGGCCGGACTGATCAAGAAGAAACTGGGCGACGCGACGCTCCAGGTCAAGAAGCCAAAGAAGGCTATCACCACGGGGCACGGCGGAACGGGATGTCAGGGCGGGGTAATCATCTACTCGAAAGACTAGTTTTGGAGGTGGTGAAATGGCAGAAGAACCCAGAATAATAGAGGACAAAGCGACTCCGATCAAGAAGGAGTGGGAAGAGTACGCCAGAAAAGGCAACTGGACCGTCAAAGGCTATGAGATGGTGAGGGCTCTTTCGGGGCCGGGGAGACCCGAAGAGTGCAAAGAGGAAGACTACATGGTCATATACCGCCCCCACGGTGTGCTCTACCATCATAGCTACGGGCTGGTCTCGAAGTTCTTCAAGGGGCTGATAGACAAGCAACTGTTCGGGACCAGGTGCCCCAAGTGCAAGACGGTGTACTGCCCGCCGAGAGTCCATTGCTGGAATCCCGAGTGCAGGGTCGCTGAGACAAAGTGGATAGAGTTGCCTTTGAAAGGCAAAGTGCACACATACTCGGTCATGCTCTTCTCGGCGGATGCCTTTCTGGAGATGCTTCCATTCGTGCTGGCGTATGTCCAGGTAGACGGTGCCGATACGGCAATGCCCATCCAGGTGGTGACCGCGCCGACAAACGTCTTCATAGGCCAGAAGGTCACCATCAAGTTCAGGGATAAACGGACCGGCGACCTCATGGACATATATGCCGTTCCGGTTAAAGGGCAAAGAACCCCTGGAGACTCCTGCCTGCACGGGGATGAAAAGAATGTGAAGGATCTGAACCGGGACCTGGAAAACACCTATGCCTTCCTGGACAAGCGGTTCGGCATCAAGAAGAAGGATGTCGAGAAGAGATGGAAAGTCTAGCGAGAAAGAGGTCGAGCTCGAATGATCAACAAGGTGTTTGAAACCTTTGAAGAAGCAGTGAAGGACGTGCCTGATGGGGCGGTCATCATGATCGGCAATTTCGCCGGTCCGGGAGGCACTCCCTTCTACCTGATTCAAGCGTTGCGCAAGCAAGGCGCGAAGAACCTGACCATAGTGGCCAATACTGCGGGCGGCATCGGTTTGACGCTGGACTACGACGACCACCGCATCCTGTTCGAAAACAAGCAGGTCAAGAAGGTGATCGCCTCGTTCCCATTCTCCACCTCCGCATCTCGCCCCAGCGTGGCAGAAAAGCAGATCCTCTCAGGCGAGGTGGAACTGGAGATTGTTCCTCAGGGTACACTGTCTGAGAGGATAAGGGCTGGAGGCGCCGGAATCCCAGCTTTCTATACTCCTACCGGCGCAGGAACTGTCATAGAAAAGGGCAAGGAGGCAAGGGTCTTCGATGAAAGGCCTTGTCTGCTGGAAAGAGCGCTCAAGGCGGACTACGCCTTTGTCAGAGCCTTCAGGGCTGATCTGATGGGGAATCTGGTGTATCGGGGAACTCAAAGGCAGTTCAATCCCATAATGGCGATTGCCGCGAGAACTACCATCGCCGAAGTGGACCGAATCGTGGACGCAGGTGAGTTGGACCCAGAGTCAATAGTAACCCCTGGCATCTACGTGAAGAGGATAGTGAAGGTCAAGGAAGATCCGGGATTCCCACGTCACCTGGAACGCAGCTTCCAGGTGAGGCGAGCGCAATAGCAGTGACTCTCAGGATACAGGTAAGGGATAAGGAGAAGGAGAGATGAAAGAACGCCTGAGCCGGGAAGCTATGGCAATGAGAATAGCCAAAGAGCTGTTCGATGGCGCGGTGGTGAATCTGGGGATAGGCATCCCGACACTGGTTTCCAGCTTTGTGCCCGAAGGAATGACCGTCATCTACCATACCGAAAACGGGGCCATGGGCTTCGGTCCCGTGGTAACCGCAGAGGACATGAAAGAGAAAGCGGACATAGACCTGGTCAACGCCAGCGGACAATATATTACTCCTCAGGCGGGCATGTGCTTCTTCCACCATGCCGATTCCTTCACTATGATACGCGGAGGTCACATCGATATGACGGTGCTTGGGGTGCTGCAGGTCAGCGAGAAGGGAGACCTGGCCAACTGGATGTTCCCTGGCAGAGGAGTGGGGAACATTGGCGGGGGAATGGACCTCGCCTTCAACGCCAAGAGAGTCATCGCAGCCACGGAGCATACTACCAAGGATGGAAAGCCCAAGATAGTGAAGAAGTGCAGCGTGGCCTTGACCGCTCCAGAGTGCGTCGACCTGATAGTGACCGATATCGCGGTGATTGAAGTGAAGGAGAAGAGCTTGTGGCTAAGGGAAGTGGCGCCAGGCTGGACCGTGGATGAAGTGCAGTCGCTTACGGAGCCAAAGCTGAGAGTGGCCCCGGACTTGAGGGAAATAGAATTGCTGTAGGAGGTAGAAATGGCTTTCAAGTGCCCGTCAGACGAGTGGATCAAGGAATTCGGCAAACAGGTCAATAGCAGCAAAGCCTACGAAGAGTCGGCGAAGGACTGGGAGGGTGACTTCATCTTCATCATGGAAGCCGACAACACTCTGCCCAAGACGTTCTACTTCTTCGTCGGCCTTCTTCATGGCAAGTCCACAGACACCGCCTTGGTAGAGAGCGAAGACGTGCGGCCGGCGCAGTTTAGGCTCGCCGCTTCCTTCACCACATGGCGCAAGATCATAGAGGGAAAGCTGGACCCTATCCAGGCGATCATGACCGGCAAGTTGAAGTTGAAGGGCAACCTGGCGAAAGTCTTGCGGTATCCCAAGGCGGCCAAGGAGCTGGTCAACTGCGTCATGCAGGTGCCCACCGAGTTCCCCAGCTGAAGTCAGACCGAACAGCCTGAATTGTTCAGTGGAAGGAGCGTGCTGAGGTGTGGAACTTTGTCTCGCCCAGAATAGTGTTTGGCGAGGGCGCTCTGGACGTCCTCGATGAACTGCACGGGAAGCTTGCCCTGGTTGTTACAGACACCAACATGGTCCGAATCGGTTCCGTGGACAAGGTGAAGGCGCATCTGGCCAAGGCGGGTATCAATGTGCACGTTTTCGACCGGGTCGAGTCTGATCCCAGCGTGCAGACGACTCTCCGGGGAGCAGAGATAGCCCGCGATGTCCAGCCGGATTGGATTGTGGGACTGGGAGGTGGCTCCCCCATTGATGCCGCCAAGGCGATCTGGGTTCTCTATGAACGACCGGACATCGAACCGGCTGCTATCGGCCCATTTGGAGAGCTAGGTCTCCGGAAGAAGGCGCGCCTCATCACCATTCCGACCACGAGTGGTACCGGAGCTGAAGCCACCTGGGCTATTGTTCTGACAGATACGAACGAGAAACGCAAGATGGGGTTGGGAAACATGGAGAACGTTGCTGACATAGCCATCGTAGATCCCGAGATGGCGGCCGGGATGCCTCCGAGGTTGACTGCTGATACCGGGCTCGATGCACTGGTGCACGGCGTGGAAGGCTACACCTGCAGTTGGCACACGGACTTGACCGATGGCCTTTGCATCCAGGCTACGCGTCTCGTATTCAAGTACCTGGTCCGTGCGGTGAGCGACGGTCACGATTCCGAAGCCCGCGAGAGGATGCACAACGCGGCAACGTGCGGCGGTCTCGGTTTCGGCAACGCCATGGCTTCGATGGCACATGCCATGGGTCATTGTCTGGGCAGCGCGTTTCACTTCCCTCACGGCCGTGCAGTGAGCCTCTTCCTGCCGTACACCATCGAGTTCTCTGCGCCACAAGCGCCTGAGCGTTTTGCCGAGCTGGCTGTCTACGCGGGCTTCCCCAACGACGGTGGCGAAAAGGGCGCCAGGGATTTTGCCCAGCACATCCGTGATTTGTGCCGCCAGGTAGGCAATCCGACCAGCATCTCGGAAGCCGGCATCGGCCGTAAGGATTTCGAGGGGCAATTGGACAAGATGGTGAACGACGCGTTCAATGACACCCAGATGGTGACTGCGGTTCGAGCTCCGTCGGTTGAAGAAGCACGGCAGATCTTCCTCTATGCTTACGAAGGACGACCGGTGGACTTCTAGGATTGTTGAGTACGGGAGGAAAGTCATGAATGGCTACATGGGCAAGCTCTTGTATGTTGACCTGAGCCGGGGAAGACTGTGGGACGAACCTTTGCGGGAAGACTACGCTCGCAAATTCCTTGGCGGCAGCGGCCTGGCGGCCCGCATCATCTATGATATGGTGAACCCCGACACCGATCCGCTGGGGCCTCAGAATCCTCTGGTTTTCATGACAGGGCCGTTTGTGGGGACAGCAGTTCCTTCATCGGGACGCTACAGCGTCTGCGCCCTTTCTCCCCTGACCGGCATCTGGGGCGAGGCCAACAGCGGAGGGTTCTTCGGGCCGGAACTGCGCTTTGCCGGATATGACGGGGTGGTAATCACGGGGTGCAGCGACAAGCCAGTGTGGCTCTCCATAATTGAGGGCAAACCGCTACTGCAGGATGCATCCAATATGTGGGGGAGCGACTCATACAGAACTCAGGAGATGGTCCAGCAGGCTCTAGGCGACCAGAAGGCTCGCGTAGCCTGTATCGGTGTCGCAGGAGAGAACAAAGTCAAGATGGCGGCGGTGATGAACGATCACGGGCGTGCTGCTGGTAGAACCGGGATGGGCGCGGTGATGGGATCCAAGAGGCTCAAGGCCATCGGCGTGCGGGGTCAGGCCAAGGTTCCTTTGACAGATCCGGAGCGGCTCAAAACACTGGCCCGTGACATCATTGTAGACCTGAGTGATAGCGTATTCTTTCAGGCGATGCGGCTCGCTGGTACATCCGGAACTTTGGACGCAATTGCCATGTATGGCGACATGCCCGCTCGCTACTACCAGCAAGGGAGCTGGGACAACGCTTCTAGCCTCTCTGGCCTGGTGATCGCCGAGCAGTATCTGAACAGGAGATACGCCTGCTACCGCTGCCCCATCGGCTGTGGCCGCGAGACGCGGGCTCCCAAATACGGTCTGGAGAGAGCCGACGGCCCGGAATATGAGACAATTGCCGCCTTCGGCTCGCTGATGATGGTCGATGACCTGCAGGCCGTCATCTATGCCGGACACCTCTGCAATGTCCACGGCGTGGATACGATCAGCACCGGCTGCACTGTCTCTCTGGCCTGCGAGATGTTTGAACGCGGCATACTCAGCCAGAGAGACACCGGCGGACTGGAAATCCGCTACGGCGACGTGGCGATGGCACACCGCTTGATTGAAATGATCGCCCGCCGGCAGGGTTTTGGCGATGTGCTGGCTGAAGGAAGTGCTGCTCTGGCAGAGCGATTCGGTGTGCCCGAACTGGCCGTAACAGTCAAGCGCCTGGAAGTAGCCATGCACGACCCTCGAGCCTTCGCCGGCATGGCCATTACCTATGCTTTGTCACCGTGCGGCGGCAGCCACATGCAGGGCGACATGTATGGCGTTGACATGGGGCAGTCTCAAGCCCCTGAGATTGGCATCGTGCCTGGCGACCGGTTTGAATCCTCTGAGGAGAAAGGGCGCATTGCGGTGCGGCACCAGGCTTGGCGTAATCTCTACAATGCGCTGACGATGTGCCAGTTTCTAGACATTGGCGTAGAGAGGATGCTGACAGCGCTGAAATGCGTGGCCGGCTGGGACCTGAAGGCCGAAGACTTGTCAGATATGGGGAAGCGTATACTCACGATGAAACGTATGCTAAACGTGAGGCGCGGCGTCACCAGGGCGGATGACACCTTGCCCAGCCTGTTGCTCCAGCCGCTTAATGAAGGCGGTACTGAGGGGAATGTGCCCAACATGGATGTCCTGCTCAAGGGGGCATATGCCGAGTTGGGCTGGGATTCGGGCACCGGCCTGCCGACCAGGGAGACGATAGCCCGGCTTGGCCTGGATTCAGTCGCGAAGCCCTTGTAGCGCCCCGCCTGACACAACGGCTCCGGCTGTTGGAAGAGAATGCGTTTCCCTTAACCCGCAAGAGTGTGTACTCTAGGCAGCAGAAAGGCTGTGACGTAGACCATTGAGGAGTGCCGGGTGGCTCATCACAAGGTAAAGAACGGAAAGCTGGTGCCTGCTGGAAGATTCCAGGTGCTGGTGGACAGCTTCTACGTCAAGAATGAACCCACGATCATAAGGGTCTTGGATGGCATCACCCGCTTCTTCGTCAAGCTTAGAGCCAAACCGGTGCTCATGGTGCTGTCCCGTTTAATGGGCTTCGTTCTGCCCACCGGGGAGGTAGTGACTACTGACCGGGCACTGAGCTTCATAGATGCCATATCGGTGCTGGACAAGACCGAGATCACGGTGGGTCCCTGCATGTGCCAGAAGGCCCTCAACAAGAGGAGTGGGACCTACATCAAGGACCTGGCGATTCTCCATGGAGCGGAATCACACAAGATGGCCTGTCCGGAGGAATACAAGGACTTCAGTCCCGATGAGGCCAAGAGACTCATGCGCCAGTGTGAGAAGGAAGGCCTGGTCCCGACATTCTACTCCTGCCTTCGCTCCGGCGGCTGGATGTATGCCATCTGCAACTGTGAAAGCAAGATATGTTTCCCCTTCCGGGCCCACAAGTCGGCGGGGGCCGTGATCTACAGTGGGCCGGATGTGGTGACCTTGAATCGTGAGCAATGCACCGGTTGTGGCACGTGCGTCGAGCGCTGTCACTTCGATGCCAATGCGCTGGTGGATGGCGCTTCTGAGGTCAATCTGACGAAGTGCTACGGCTGCGGTCTATGCGTTTCCACCTGCGCCGGCCAAGCCAGAAACATGGTGGCCAGGAAGGGCTACTCTCCGCGTTACTATCCTACCGATCTGGTAGACGGTGCTTCGGCCTAGTATCTGACCGACTTGCCGTACTTCTCTCTAAGCTCCCTCTTCAACACCTTCCCCATGGCGTTGCGCGGCAGGGCATCTATGAAGTCCACCGACTTCGGCTTCTTGTAGCTGGCCAGATTGGCCTTGCAGAAATCAATGAGCTCCTCCTGCGTCACGGTTTCACCTGGTTTGCGGACAACGACAGCCTTGACTGACTCGCCCCATTCCTGGTCCCAAACCCCGATGATGGCGCATTCCATAATCTTTGGATGCGTAGAGAGCACCGCCTCGACCTCAGCCGGATAGATGTTCTCTGCGCCGCTGACTATCATGTCCTTCTTGCGATCGACAATGTACATATAGCCTTGCTCATCGCGCCTCATCAGGTCGCCACCGTGGAACCACCCGCTCTTCATGGCCTCCGCTGTGGCCTTCGGGTCCTTGTAGTACTCCTTCATTACGGTCGGTCCTCGATAGACAGCTTCACCCACGGCGCCGACTGGGACATCCTTGTCATCGTCGTCCACGACGCGCATCTCTACGAAGGGTAGGATCTTGCCGACTGAGGTCTCTCGCCCTTCAGATTCGCTGGGCAGGAGACCGGCCACGAGCGCGCTCATCTCCGTCTGGCCGAACAGGTCGAAGATCTTCACATTCGGGAAGGCCTTCTTGACCTGTTTTCGCGTCTCAACCGGCAGAATGGCTCCTGATGATCCCCAGACCTGCAACGAACTGGTATCGTACTTCTCCAGATTGGGCGTTAGGAGAACGAAGAACGTCATCGCCGGCACCAAGACGAGGGCATTGATCTTCTCCTTCTCTATCGTCTCCATGATATAGACCGGATCGAAGACCTTGGTTGGCAGCACAACGGTCGCCCCCAGGAAGAACATGAACTGGCAGAAACCAAAGGACGCCAGGTGAAATATGGGCGGCGCGCCCAACGCCCGGAAGTCCCAGAGGTTAGACATGCCCGGTTCCGTCAGCACAAAAGAGGCCCCCAGCATCCACAGCACCATCTCGTTCCTGTGGGTGATGACTGCGCCTTTGGGCCTGCCGGTGGTTCCCGCCGTGTACATTATGAACAGTGGATCGTCTTCGTCAACGAGAACGAGAGGTTCATCGTCCGAATACCCCGAAATCCATTTCTCGAAGTTCAACATGCCTTCCACCGGCTTCTCACCGATGGATATGTAGGTCTTCACCTGGGAAAGGTCCTTCTGCATTCCCCTTACGGTTTCCAGGAAATCTTCCCCGACAATCAAGGCTTTGGCATCAGACTGGTTCACGATGTACGTCATTTCCTGTGGATGCAGGCGGAAGTTGATGGGCACCGCCACGCCACCAATCTTGGCGAGGGCGAAGTAGGTTTCCATGAACTGGTTGCAGTTGTAGGCCAGTATGGACACCTTGTCACCCTTCTTGACACCCACGTCCATCAAAGCATGGGCCAGCCGATTGATGCGGGCGTTGAACTGCCTGTAGTTGAGACGTGTATCGCCATACACCAAGGCTTCTTTGTTGGGGAACTTCCGGGCGTTGCGCGCCATCATCTCTCCCAGAAGGAGCCTTCTCCCCAGTTCCTGCCGTATCTCTTCTTTGCTCTTCATGAGTCACCCCCCAATTATTTTGTCGGACTTGGCCGCGATGCTGAGCCCGTCGCTTACGTCTTGAAGCTGATTGCCTTCATCTCAGACATAACAGAAAGGTGCTTGCAGAAACGAGCAGCCGAGGAATTACCCATGAAATGGAACTGTTCGATATCAGGTGCTACTCGTTTACCACAGGGGGTCTACGATGTCAAATGGCGAGATCGGGCAGGGAAGAGTCGGTGATCGCCGATCCGGCTCACACTACACCACCGAGCTTAATCTGCGAGCCAGTCGCTTTCCGAAAGCGATCAGCGTCCAGACCGGGGGGAGCCCTAGAGGTTCGGGGATGATGCTGGTGTCGCATACATAGAGATTCGTAATTGGAGTCTCCAGATCAGTATTGACGCCTTGTCCGATCCGAACTGTACCCCCGGGGTGCGCTGCTCCCACCGGGGAAGTGTAGATGGACCCTGGGTCAGCCCCCGCTCCCCTCAGTATCTTCTCCGCCATGCTGGCTCCCTTGTCGAGCTTCTGGCGATCTTCGGATGTAATCGGTTTGGAGACGGAGCCATCAGGGTTCACCCTCCCGCTCAGCCCGTCCCTGACCTTGGTCATTATCCCGATGGTGCTGCCGTAGCCAAGGATCTTAGGCACGTACTTCCAGCCTTTCCAGTAGGCATTCATGAGATAGAAAGCCCAGGGATAGGCCAGGTCGGTCATGACAATGCCCTCGGACGCGAACTCCACGGTGCCCGTGGTCATGGGGATGTCTCGCGTAGAGCTGGGGCCCTTGCTGTTGCCATAGGTAATGATCAGGGGATCGACAAAAAGCCCCTGTCCGGCGTCGGACATACCGGCACGCCGCAGGAGCACAGGGGTAGCCATTCCTCCCGCCGCCAGGACTGTAACCTTGGCCTCGATCGTGAGTTGGCCCCTCGGGGTCCGCGCAATGACCCCGGTAGCTTTCTTGTTCTCCATGAGGACCTCTTGCACCAGAGCCTGATTGAGAAGGGTGGCCCCACTGTCGACAGCTTCCTGAACGTATTTCCGGGCTGTCCATATGGCACCTCTGTTGCACCCCAACATACAATGAGGGCATTTGAGTTCGCATTTCTCCGGGTCAATGAACTTGTCCATCGGATTCCAGTTGAACCCGAGATCGCGCGCTGCCTCCATTATTCGCCGCGATGCGGGGCCGATCAGTCTCTCAGGAAGGGGCTTGATGCCGATCTCCCGCCGCGCCTCTTCCACGAACCCGCTGAGGTCAATGTTGTACCTGGCTTTGATCCAGTCTGGAGGTGGCACCGCCGTCCCGCAGTAAATGGCGCTCGAACCACCGGTCGTCAGAGCTCTCCCTACCCTGACTCCCCCTTTGGGAAAGAGCAGGCTTCGTTTGTCCATGATGAAGAACGCACTGAAGACATTGCCTGTCCACTGCGGGTCCTTCCCGCGTTCAAGAATGACAACATTCTTGCCCTGCTTGGCCAGCTCCCGCGCGACTGTAGCCCCTCCTGGCCCGGAACCCACCACAACGGCATCGGCCTGGAGCTTTCGAGCCTGACCTTTCATGACCTTGCCCTCCTCGTCGAATCAGTTCGCCTATCTTGACTGGCTACCGACTTCAAGCTTCTCCCTCAGGGCATCGACATCCAGAGGATCCCCTTTGCTCTGGTCTCTGACCAGGTTCAAGGCCTGCTGCCTGCACTTCTCGACGCAAAGACCGCATCCCATGCAGGCAGCAATGTTGTAGGAGCGAGAATTGTCCGGGCCAAAGGTCACCGCCTTGAACGCGCATACCTCACTGCATTTCTGGCATGACTTGCATCTACCTGCATCATAAGCCACAGAGTATCCAGACGGAGCGATGATCGAGAGATTCTTGTCGAACATCTGACCTATGCGCCTGCCCTCGATAGCTACACAGCAGCACGAGCAACAAGAGCAGATGACGCCAGTCCTCCCTCCTGTGGCCACCTTAAACCAAGCTGAACTGACGCAACCTCGCTCGCGGGCATCCTTGATTATCGCCAGCGCCTCAGCCTGGCTGACCTTACGGACATGGTATTTCTGGCCGTGCTCCAGCCAGAATTCCGCCGTCGTTCTGCCGACCGCCATGCACACACTCGGAGACTGACATGGCTTCTCCCGGGCGAGGCGACACGGACAATCCATGACCGCAATGAAATCGGGTTCCTTCAGAATTATCTTGTTTGCCAGTTTGAAGGGGATTATCCGCTCGCTCTTATCAGGGCCAAACACCAGGTCTTTCTTGATCGTGATGATCTTCTGAACATCGCTTGCGGTCAGCACCTTGCCATGGTAGTGTTCGAAGACAAACGTGAAAGCATGGCGCAGCAGTCCCTTCAGCCAAAGAAACCTGCGTGCCAAAAGACGGCCGGCCTTGAGAAACAGGGACACGTAGACATGATAGTAAACGAAGTAGATATAATTGTGGATGGCGCGATCCAGACGCCATCCGTGCATCTTGACTATGTTTCTGGTCGACTTCTTCATATGGCCGGCCCTCCGCGTTGGGACAAAGCCCTGTTGCAGGTGCATTATGTCCGCTCTCTACGGCAGGAATGTTATAACAAATCCATGACAAACACAACGCAGTTCTACACGGGGGTGATCGCATGCTACGAGACCTGATAAGAAACAACAGAAGCTATCGGCGATTCTGGCAGCAGGTCCCCATCGAGGCCGAGACACTCCGGGAGCTTGTTGACCTCGCCCGGCTGTCGGCATCAGCGGGAAACATGCAACCACTCAGGTACATCATTTCCTGCGACCCCGAGAAGAACGCCCTGATATTCCCCAGCCTTGCCTGGGCCCGCTACATCGAGAATTGGCCGGGCCCGCCCGAGGGCGAAAGACCGTCTGCATATATCATCGTCCTCGAAGACAAACAAGTGGATCATCCCCTCCACTGTGACCACGGGATAGCCGCCCAGAGTATTCTCCTGGGTGCGACCGAGATAGGCCTGGGAGGATGCATCATCGGCTCCGTCAACAAGCTCAACCTGCGGAACACGCTCAGCATACCGGTTCGCTATGACATCCTACTGGTTATCGCACTGGGCAAGCCCAAGGAGAAGGTGGTTGTCGAGAAGATTCAACCTGAAGGATCGGTGAAGTACTGGCGTGACAGTGAAGGAGTTCACCACGTGCCGAAGCGGGCCCTGGAGGACATCATTCTGCCACTCTGAAAACGACTATTGTCCCCCGGGGTAGATTACGGCCAGTATCTTGGCTTCTTTGCCACCAGTGCATTTGACGAAATGCGGCTCGGCGGAATCATAGTAGATGGCATCCCCTGCCTTGAGATGCTCCTTCTGTCTTCCCACCTGTGCCATCATCTCTCCCTCCAGAACGAAGAGAAACTCCTGACCGTCGTGAGTCGATGGCTGGACTTCTTCGGCAGGAGTGAGGGTTACTATGAAAGGCTCCATCGATCGATTGGCTTTCTCCGGGGCCAGTGATTCGTAGGAATAGCCGTAGCGCTCGGCTCTCTTGCCGGAAAGGCGCGACGTCGCTTTGCGCTGATCGGCGTGGATCACAGTCATGGGTTTGTCCGTTCCTGGCGAGATCAGGTAACTCATTCCCGTTTCCAGTGCCTTCCCGAGCTTCACCAAGTCTCCCAGAGGAGGGATCATCTTGTTGGCTTCCACTCGTTTCAGGACGTCTGCGTCTATGCCTGTCCGATCACCGAGTTCTAGAATTGTGAGTTCGTGTAGCTCGCGGGCCTTCCTGATCCTGTCGCCCAGAGACTCCCTCTCCTTCAGGACCGTCTTGGCGCGATCCGTATGAGCAGGATGCGTAATGAAATCTTCGGCCTTGCCTTCCCTCTTTGCCATTCTACTGCCCTCTTCCTACATGCCTCTTCCCGCCACCCCGATGTTCCTGGCGATCACAATCCGCAGTATCTCCGATGTGCCTTCTCCGATCTCGAGCAGTCTCTGGTCACGATAGAGTCTCTCGACGCGGAAGTCCTTCATCAAGCCGTAGCCTCCATGCAACTGTACTGCGTTGTGGACGCACCTGTGCATCACCTCAGAGCAGTACAGCTTGGCCATGGCCGCTTCTAGGCTGAACTGGCGCTTCTTCTCCAGGAGCCAGCATGCCTTGTACAGCAGGTTCCTGGCGGCTTCGATCTCCAGCGCCATGTCTGCGAGCTTGAATGAGTTGGCCTGAAAGGAAGCCACCGGCCGGCCGAATTGCGTGCGGGAGTTGGCGTACTGCAACCCCAGTTCGAAGGCGCCCTGAGAACCGCCGAGGCCCATGGCGGCTATGCTCAAGCGTCCCCTGTCCAAGGTGGCCAGCATCTGATGCAAGCCATCTCCTCTGTTGCCCAGCAGGTTCTGTTCAGGCACCGCACAATCATCAAAGAAGAGTTCTCCGGTGTTGGAGGCCCGCCACATCATCTTGCCCTTCATCTCTTTGGCGGCAAAGCCGGAGGTGCCCGCCGGGACCAGTATGCAACTCAGTTCCGGCTTCCCATCGGTACGACTTCCGGTCACACCCTGCACTATGACCACTCCTGTCAGCGGGCATGCCGAGTTGGTGATGAAGATCTTCCTTCCGTTTATGACCCATCTCCCGTTGCGGAGATCTGCCGTTGTCTTGGAGTTCCCGGCATCAGAACCGGCCTCGGGCTCCGTCAGACCGAACGCGGCCAGCATCCTCCCCGAACACAGCTTCGGAAGCCACTCGCTCTTCTGCGTCTCGTTGCCGAACTGGTAGATTGGCCCGACTCCCAGCGAGTTCGCCGCGGCTATAGTGGCCGCCTGCGAACCGTCCACTCTTGCCAGTTCCTCCACGGCGATGATGTACGATACGTATCCCATGCCGGCGCCGCCATACTTCTCCGAGACGCAACAGCCGAGGAGGCCTATCCTGGCCATCTTCTGCGTGAGGTCTACCGAGAATTCCTCCCGTTCATCCAGTCTCTGTGCGATGGGCGCAATCTCGCTCTCGGCGAAGTCCCGCACCGCTCGCCGTGTCAGGTTCTGTTCCTCTGTCAGGTCGAAATTCAGTGCCATCTACAGATGCCTCTTAGCCGGGACTATCTGCCTGGCTGAGACTCCGGCTACCTTCACCGCAGCCAACACCTTGTGACCTGGTTCTGCGCACTGTTACTGGGCGTTGTCCACGTCGCCTGAGGATGTTGAAATAATCAGAGTCGTGCTCGAAGAGGCGGGGCTGATGTGTCGAATAGGCTGCCACTGCACCCGCGGGCATGTTGCCCTCCCCCAGCCAGATATCAGATTCCTGGCAGTTGCTCTAGCCCCAGTGTGTATGAGGTCTCGCGCGGTTGCCGCCAGTGTAACAAAGGCCACATCTTGCGTCAATAGACGGCGGGTGGCGGCGTTATGCGTGACGAGCTGGGTCCCGGGCACCATGCGAACCGTCAGGATCAGCGCAGCCCGCAACGGAACCGCGACAGTGTGCCGGATCCTCCAGCTTCGACGGGTCTCCCGTTGGTTGGGGACATCTCCCGGCGCACTCAGTGACGCCCATCACCTGGTTTTGAGCGTGTATTCCCACTCACACACAATGTCGGTCTTGGTGCGCGGTGGCAGTCTCAGAGGACGACACTCGATGTCCTTGTTGAGCATTTCGCCGGACAGCGGCATGCCCAATACACAGAGGTCACAACAGTGTTTGAGCCGATGGTCATCGTAGTCCTCGAACCTGTCGACGGCAGGACAGGTCCGATGGTGGAGAATACCATGATTCGGGCTCCTCAGCTCGAATTCTACATTGAGTATGCCGACTTCCCCCGGGGCGAACTGGAAACCGCGGAAGAGAGCCTCGACATTGTTCCCGGTTACGCCTAGGGCTGCCATTCCTATTTGGAGATCGTATTCGGCAGCGCCCCTTGGGTTCCAGACGTCTTTTTCCATCTCCTGGGCGACGCTGGTCCCATACTTGTCTTTCACGACTCCGTACCAGCCATAGGTGACCATCATGTAGGCGATGGCCGCCAGATTCCACAACTGCGCCAGGGCGGAAGCGTCCAATTGGTTCACGGAAAGTATCTCGTCAATACTGACAGCGGGTTCCTTCTTGCCCAGCTTCTCACGCCTATCGGAGAAGTGCCACGCCTTAAGAAGAAGCCCGCGGCTGGTGTCCTTACCCTTCGCCCTGAGATACCCCATTGGTGCCAGCATTTTGCGGTTCACCGGTGGAACATTCGACGGTCGCGGCCTGCGGCCGAGTCCGGAGAGGGCTCTGACGACACGGAACCAGGTCCAGGAGCAACGCAGGGGACCGGGGATCAGCCTGTTGTCGAGTTGCACTACCGTCAGCAAGGTCGGCATGAGCTGCACCGCGGCGACGCCCAGCTTCAGGTCATCGAAGAAGAGCTGGCGCATTGGGAAGCCCGGGTGATACTGCGGCCATGCCTTGGCCGCAAGTGCTTCGGCCACCTCCTGCCCGAAGCGCTCGGTTACAGCGCCATGCCATGTTCGGAACAAATTCTCGTGGGCCGCAACGGTGCGATGCCAAAGGTCGATCAACACAGGCTTCGGCAGATCCTTGGCTCGCAAGGATGGGTTGAATCCTTGATCCGTTTTCTCTTGTGCCATGTCATCGCCCTCCCTCGACTAAGTATGAGTGTGTGGGTTCTTACATCGGCCTGTTCGTCTGTGGGAGTGTAGGTGTTATTGGATGGTTTGCCCTGTGAATGCTTGGTCTATAGGTTCATCAGCGGGGCGTTCCCTGTGGCCCTGCAGACGGAATCAGCTGAATCATATCGTTCAGTGGAGGAGGCTGTCAAACATGGATCATCGATCAACTGAGGGATTGTCTACCGCGGCAGACTGCGGGGCAAAGAAGCTACCTGGGGGGCTAAGAGAGGATTCTGGCAGGCAGCTTGCCCTTGGTGTCCTGCGGGTCCATAATTCTGCCGATGGAGTGTTGCCAGGCAAGAATACCCCGACGCTGGATGTCGAATATGCCCGATATGGTATTCCCGATGCCCAATAGGGAACAATCACCAGGCAACGTGAGGGGTGTGAGATGAGAAGACTGATCGATCTGAGCGTGCCCACGGAGTCCAGTCTCAGCGAGCCCCTGCCGGTGGAGGTGAACCATCAGGAACACAGGCTTAGCGTCAAGGTCATGAGCATGTTCTTCGGATGTGAGGCAGGAGATTTGCCGGAAGGGCTGGGGTGGGCGAATGACGCGGTGAACATGATCTCCCATGCGGGAACGCATGTGGATGCGCCATGGCACTACTTCCCTAGTTCCGAGGGCAAAAGGGCCAGGACCATCGACGAGATGCCACTGGAGTGGTTCTACAGCGACGGCGTGGTGCTGGACATGAGGCACAAGCCCCGCGGCTCCGGAGTGAGCATTGACGACCTCAAGGGAGCCCTGGCCGCCATCAAGTACGACATCAAGCCCTGGGACATTGTCATGATACAGACGGGCGCCGACAAGCTGTGGGGGAAACGGGGGTACTTCGAAGCCGGGTGTGGCATGACGAGAGATTCCACCCTGTGGCTAGTCGAGAAGGGCGTCAGGGTGATGGGTATTGACGCCTGGGGATGGGACCGGCCATTCTGGGCCTTGAAGGAGGAATTCGCCCGGACAGGTGACAAAGGCTTGCTGTGGGGCGCACACTACGCGGGCATAGAGAAGGAATATTGCCACATTGAGAAGCTGGCCAACCTGGACCAGCTTCCGCGCCCATTCGGCTTCAAAGTGGCCTGCTTCCCTGTGAAGCTCACCGGCGGGAGCGCCGGCTGGAGCCGCGTCGTAGCCATACTGGAGGATTGAAACAAGATTCAGGCTACGCAGCCGATTTTTTTACTGCGTAGCCTGCTATGGTTCTCACTCGTTTACGCTGCGTTTCAGACTCGTTCGGACCCCTGGGCCGTCCTAGAACTTCACCTTGTCGCCGCCCTTGAGCCCCAACTGCTGCCTGGCATCGTCCGGCGTGGCGATTTCCCTTTCGAGGAGTTCCGCGATCTTCACGATCTTCTCCACCAGTTCCGCGTTGCTCTTGGCCAGCACATTGCGTTTCACGTATATGTTGTCTTCCATCCCCACTCTCACGTGGCCACCCATGGCCATCGCCACCGCTCCCAGATGGAACTCCGCGGGATAGCCGACGCCGATGACGGACCAGGTGAAGTTGCCTGCCCCCAGGAATCGCTGCGTTTCCGTCTGGAGGTGCATCAGTTCGTATGGTGTGGCCATTGAACCCCCGAGAACCCCGAGGACATACTGTATATGCATCGGCAGACTCAGTTGTCCGGCTCTGATCAGGAAGCCGGCGTTAGCGATTCCATTCGTACCGTAGGCTTCGACCTCCGGCTTGACATTGTGCTTCTTCATGGCCGTGGTGAAGACTTCCAGGTCGGCGAAGGTGTTCTTGAAGACGTAGTCCTTGGACGCCTCCATCACGAATTTCTCCCAGGGGTATTTAAATTCTTTGATCCTCTCTACGAGCGGGAAAACGGCGAAGTTCATGCTCTCAACGTCCAGGGAGCACATCTCGGGCTCAAACTCGGGGACCACGGCTATTCTCTGCTCTGCGGTCATCCCAAAACCGCCGCCGGTGGTGGGGCATATCACTACGTTGCATTTCTCCTTGATCTTGGTGAGGGTTTCCTTCCAGATCTTCAAATCGGCTGTTGAACTGCCGTCCTCTGGTTTTCTGACGTGGACGTGTACCACCGCCGCTCCAGCTTTGTACGCCCTGTATGCTTCATCAGCTAGCTGGTCCGGAGTTATCGGCAGATAAGGTGTTTGGCATGGAGCCACCGCAGATCCTGTTAAAGCGCAGGTGATAATGGTTTTGGGCCTACTCGCCATCTTCTGTAACCTCCTTCGTATTATCCCAAACTAGTCTAAGGCAACGGCAGCTCGCGCCTGCCGTACCTACCCAGCCGGTTCAAAACCCATGATGTCTGCCAATTCTCCTTTGGTTTGCTCCCGCCACTGTATCTTGACCTTGAGACCCTCCTTGAGATCCGCCGCCTTGACCCCTTCAACAGGCAGGAAGAGCAGAGAATCCGCCTCATCCAGCTTCACCGCTCCGATTGTCATCGGTTTCTCCAGATCCTGGAAGTTCCCATTGCCGTCCATTTTGACGTGCGCTTTGGTATAGCTCATCAGCGTGCCTCTGCCGGAGAGTTCAACCATGTTCTTCTCTTCGATTACGGTGTAGCATTTGCCGCATCTGGACCTGGGGGGCACATAGGTGTATCCGCACCCGGGGCATATCGCTCCCAGTACCTTCTTGCCGGCCAATGCCTGGATGAACCTTTGCATCGCCGGGCCTACTGCCCAGTTAAAGCCGGCCGGGAATGGAAAGGTCTTGACCTCAACTATCTCGGACTTGCCTTCCATAATCTCAAATCCTCCCTCATCGGTCGATCGTCACGTCTGCCAATGGCTAGAGAGGCTCAACCCCTTCGATATCACCCAGGCCTCCCTTCAGCTCTTTGGCCCACACCACTTTGACCCTCATGCCGATGTGAACATCCTTGGGGTCCGCGTTCAGCAGGACGGTATCAGTATTCGAGTCTGAGCCGTCGAACTTGACGAAGACCGGAATCACTATCTGCCCATCTTTCACCAGGCCTGCCTCGACGGGATCCATGCCCAGGATCTTGAGTTTCCCTTTGTATATGGGGGGGCTGATCACGAAGCACGTAATGGTCCCCTTGTCACTGACGGTCTTTCGCCCATCCATCTTGCGGTAGCATCTTCCACACAGGTTTCTGGGAGGCACAATGACCTTGGCGCAGCCGGGGCAGAACGAGCCGATCAGTTTCTTCTGCTTCAGGCCCGCACCATACTCCTCCAGCAGCCTGGAGCCCTTGTAGTGATAAGCCCCCAGGTTCCATTTGCCTTCTACACCTATGGTCGTTGGCCGTTCGTCTTTCAGGTAGCTCATCTTCGTTACCTCCCCGGTGTATCCCCTAGAACTGTCACGGTGCTGAAGTTGGTTACGCCTCCCCAACCATGGGCCACGGCGTTCCTGACCTTCTTGGGAACCTGATGCTCCTCCGCCTTCCCCATTATCTGGAGGGCGCACTCGAGGATGCGCTGCATGGCGGACGACCCAATGGCATTGGTAGCATTCACTCCGCCCGACGGATCGCAAGGCAATCTACCGTTGATTTCCGTTTCGCCCCTCTCGAGAGCCATCCAGGCGGTGCCTTCATCAAACAGGCCCAGTCTCTCAGCGAAGAACAGTTCCTGGCTGGGGAACGGCTGATATATCTCCGCCACATCGATCTCTTTGCTTGGATCCACGATTCCCGCCTGCTTGTAGGCCTTCATGGCCGACAGCCAGCATCCTCTCTGTTCACAAGGATCAGTCACTCCCACACCACCAAAGTTCTCACTCTGCAATTGGTTCTCCTCATCCGTGTAAGAGGCGACACCCTTGAACCAGGCGACTTGCTTGCCTTTCTTCAGGGCCAAGCTCTCGTCAGCGATGACAATAGCCGAGGCACCGTCGCTGGCCGGGCAGATATGCCCAAATCTGAAGGGGTAGGTGACAATCTCCGTCTTGGCGATGTCCTCCGGCGTACATCCCGGCCACTGAAGGTGGGCATACTTGTTCTTGGCGGCATTCCGCCGGCACTTTGCCGCTACCATGTCGAGGTGCTCGATGCGGCAGCCCGATCTATGCATGTAGAACACCGCCTGGTAAACGGCGACTCCGGCGGCTGCTCCCACCACCGACGTAGCGACCAGGTTCTTGAGGCTCAGACCGTAGCTCGCGGCATGGAAGAAGTTGCCGAGTCCAACGTGCAGTAGACCGGTGGTGGCACCCGCCTCCTTGCTGTCCGAATGCTTCTCCCAGGCTACGGCCACAACCAGGTCATGAAGTCCCGAGGCCACGACATAGTAGCCACCCTGCCCCACCGATCCACCGGTAGATCCGCCGGTGGCTATCCTGATGACCGGTTTCCCAGCGGCACCAATCGACTCCCCAATCCATTGTTCTGGCTGGGCGACACCACCGAACCCCGGCATATTGCCCACCACAAAAGCCTCGATATCACCCACACTGACCTGGGCGTCTTCCAGCGCGTTGTAGACCGCCTCTGATACCAATTCGGCGACGTTGACGTCTCTCCGCCTGCTCGAGTGTTTGGTCTGCCCACAACCGATTATGGCAACATTTCTCTTCTTCATGATTCGTTGCCTCCCAACACAAGAACCGTATTCTTCTGAGCACACATCCCGAATTGCCCATGGGCCAGAGCCCTCTTAACCTTGGGCACCTGATAGCCATCCGCCTCTCCCCTAATCTGCTTGGCTGCTTCCACTACCCTTATCAACCCGGTGGCACAAGTTGGGTCAGCGCCCAGTGCCCCGCCGCTCGGATTCACTGGAAGCTTACCCCCTTTGGCGGTGGTCTTCTTCTCCAGCAACTTCTTGCCCTCACCCTCCCGGCACAACCCCAGGGCTTCGTAGATCATCAGTTCCTCATGGGCGAATTTCTCAGAGACCTCGGCGACATCGAGCTCGGATGACGGGTCCTTTATGCCAGCCATCTTGTATGCCGTCTTGGCGGCCGCCTGCAGCGAATCGAGTTTCTGGAGGTTTCGGTCACGAAGATAGGCATCCTGACAGCTACCGATTCCTTCTATCCACACCGGTTTATCGGTGATCTTCTTGGCCTTCTCTTCCGAGGCGAGGATCAGAGCACAAGCACCGTCGCTGACGGGCGTCATCATCAGTTCTCTGATGGGATCACAGAGGACCTTTGAACCCATCACCTCCTCCATGGTGACCTTTGGCATCTTTCTGTGGGCGCTGGGGTTCGCAGCAGCGTTGGAGATGTTCTTGACGGCCAGCATGGCCAGATGCTCTTCCGACACGCCGTGACCGTGCATGTACATCCTCGCCTGCAGAGCGGCAGCCGCAATGTCATTGAGGACCCCTATCTGCCGGTCGAACTGCGGGTCGAGGGTGAAACAGCTTACCTGATGGATATTCATGGTAGAGCCCTGGGTATGCGCCTCCACCAGGGCGACGTCGTGGGTGCCGGCCAGGATCCTCATCAAGGCGTAGTAGAGGGCAAAGGTCCCGTCCTCTTCTACTTTTGACTCGTCCTTCATGAAGGCGCCGACAGCCATGCTGAGAAAGACGCTTGAGATCGTCCTCCCATCGAGGAAATCCGTGGAGGCCGTGACCACGGTATCGACGTCCTCTCTGGTGATACCGGCGTGGTGCAAGGCCTCTTTGCACACTTCGAAGACCATGTCCTCTCTGGTCTTCTGCATGTTGTGCTGGTGGTGGGACTGAGCATACCCGACTATGGCCACTCTCCTCCGCATTTTCACCTCCTCGTGATCCGGGGGATCAACACTCCAGTTTCAAGATAAGTGAGTGCTTCTACGGATTCTAGCGTCTAGTTTTCGCTGTTTCTAACCGAGAATGGCAGGCTAATCTTTATGCGTGGAATTGCATGATATGCCAAATGCTATTTGACTGTCAATCTGTACAGACACTGCAGTACTAGGGGCGTCGCAGGTTGCCATCACCACGCGGTTTCACTCGATGCTGGGAGGGCTGACTGGTCACCGTCACATGCGGCTCGAAATCAGGCTTCTAATTGTCAGGCCATAGACCGTCCAATCCATATCGTCCCGAACATGCTGTCTCTGACTACCATTTGGACAGCACGTCCTTCCAGTAGTCATAGATCTTGGTATATCCAGCCCTGGACATGGCTCTCACCAGCGGGTTCAGCCGGCCCTTCTCCGGACCCAGTTCCCTTATCGCGTCCTGCTCGGACGACACGAAGATGGGCCACCCGCCAACGAAGTCCACCATCTCCAGCGGGCCCATCGGAAGGTTGTAACCCAGTTTCAGGGCCTTGTCTATCTCTTCCGGTGGCGCCACTCTCTCCCAAACCATCTGAGCGGCTTCCATAATCATGGGGGTGTAGGCCCGGTTGGCCAGAAATCCATAGCTGGTATCTTTGCAGACCACTGGTTCCTTCCCTAGCTCGCGCACCAGCGCGCAAGCGGTGTCGATAGTATCATCGGACGTGCGAGCTCCCCTTATGACTTCGACCAGCCGCATCCTGTTGACAGGGTTGAAGAAATGCATCCCCACCACCCGCTCCGGCCTGGCGGTTGCCGAGGCCATCTCCGAGACGTTCTGGAAGGATGTGTTGGAGGCCAGAACTGCGTCATGAGGAGCATGCTTGTCCATCTTCTGGAAGACATCCTTCTTGAGGACCATCCTCTCGGGGACAGCTTCTATTGCGAAATCGATTTCTCTGACTGCTTCTTCGATGGCAGTGAATCCCCTGATTCGCTTCATTGCCGCTGCTTTCTCCTCTGGAGTCATCTTGCCCTTGGAGACAAGAAAACGCTCCAGCCTGGCATCTATCGCCCGCATGCCCTGTTTCAGCAGTTCGTCAGTGGCATCCACGGCTGCCACCTCGATCTTCCCCAGTGCCAGGATTTCGGCCAACTGAGACCCCATCATACCCATGCCGATCACAGCCGCTTTGCTGATTCTTCGTGCCATCGTGGCGTTCCTCCTTTCCGTATTCACAGAGATGCCGGCCGTCGCGTTTGAATCCTCAACTTGGCCGATGGAACCCGGATGTCCTCTTTGTCATGTCCCCCTAGTTGTACCACTTCCTGGGTTACACTTGCCAGATGGCGTGCGCGTCAGGGGGTAAATCCCCCGGGGACTTCGAGTTGAGGTATAATCAAAGAGGCGCAGCCAGCACGACCCCGAGGGTGCGTGATTCTGGGCTTGGAGGATTTCGAAATACCGGCAGGCCATATCGCAGATACCCGGCCGTATGAGATTCGGTGGCACGGCCGTGGGGGGCAGGGAGCGATAACCGCCGCCAGGATGCTGGCGCAGGCGGCCCATCTCGATGGGTACCTTGGGGCCACGGCGGCGCCATCATTTGGCGCCGAAAGAAGGGGCGCTCCAGTCACGGCATCAACGCGCATTTCCCTCCAACCTATCATGGTCGTATCTCAGATTGAGGAACCGGACATGGTGGTTGTACTGGACCAGACGCTGCTGAGAGATCGGGACGTGGTCAGCGGACTCCGCACCGGAGGTTGGCTCGTTGTCAATAGCCGGCAGGCTCCAAAACAGCTCAAAGTTGAGGGCGCGTTCAACATAGCTACCGCCGATGCCACGGGCATATGCCGGGAGCTGGGGCTGATAGTTGGTGGCTTAATCATTGTCAACACGGCCATGCTGGGAGCAGTGGTTCGTGCCTCGGGGCTGGTGGATTTGGCCCACACTAGCCAGCCGATAAGGGACAGATTCTCCAACCGGTCCGCGGAGTTGAACTTAGCCGCGATTGAGAAAACGTACAGAGAGACGATTATCGAGAGGATGAGGTAAACACGGGCGATGGGAACTAGGGACTGCGGACACATATGCGGTGAATCCTCGCCGGGGATCGGCGAGGGAGGCAAGACGGGCGAGTGGCGGAACTCGCGGCCAGTTATTGACGAGGAGAAGTGCACTCCTGTCAGGAAGAACAAGCCCACCTGCTTCCTCTGCTGGCTTTTCTGTCCAGAGGTGACCATTACCAAGACGGTCCCTCTCCGGATAGACTTGGAGTACTGCAAAGGTTGCGGAATATGCGCCGAAGTGTGTCCCACCCGTGCCATTGCCATGGTGGACGAAGAAGATTTCGTATCCTAAAGAGAAGAATGGGATAGGGTAGCTTGACAGAGACCAACACGGCTGGAAGAGAACCTCACGATCAGATGATGGACGGGAACCGGGCCGCAGCCATCGGCGCGAAGCTTTGCCGTGTTCAGGTGGTGGCGGCGTATCCCATAACACCCCAGACGCCGGTTACAGAGGCACTGTCCGAATTCGTCGAGAGACGGGAGCTCCCGGCTCAGTATATAACCGTCGAGAGTGAACACAGCGCCCTCGCCGTGTGCAGTTCGGCATCGCTGGTGGGAGCCAGGACTTTCACGGCCACCAGCGCGCACGGACTGGCGTACATGCATGAGATGCTGCACTGGGTGGCGGGCACACGTCTTCCCGTGGTTCTAGCCTGCGTCAACCGGGCCATCGGAGCCCCGTGGAATGTGCTGAACGACCAGCAGGATTCCATTTCGCAACGGGACACCGGCTGGATACAGATTTATGCCCGGAACAACCAGGAGATACTGGATTCGGTGATACAGGCATACAGGATCGCCGAGCAGACTTATCTGCCGGTCATGGTCTGCTACGATGGCTATATCCTGTCCCACACCGAGATGCCCGTGGAGGTCCCATCCCAGGAAGCTGTTGACCGGTATCTGCCTACGTATAAGCCACACACCATCCTGGAACCAGGCAATCCAAAGAACTATAACCTGGTGACACTGGCCAATCCCAGAGAGAATGCCCAAGGCATTCTCTGCCACGGATACATGGAGATCAGGTATCTTCTCCAGGAAGCTCTGCAGGAATCAAGAGGGGCCATATCCACCGCGGGCCAAGAGTTCGGCGATCTCTTCGGCAGAAGCTATGCCAGACTCCTGTGGGAACACAGGATGCAGGATGCCGATATAGCCATAGTGGCCATGGGCAGCCTGGCGATGGAGGCCACATTGGCCGCAGATGCCCTCCGCAGCCAGGGGACGAGGGCAGGAGTCCTGGGCATAAGGGTCTTCAGACCGTTCCCGGGGAAAGACATCGCGCAGGCGCTGCGGCAGTGCCGTCTGGCTGTTGTCTTTGACAAGAATATCAGCTATGGCAACGAGGGAGCTACCTGCAACGAGATCAAGGCTGCTCTCTACGGAAGCGGCGCGAGCACGGCGGTCCGCAACTTCATAGTCGGCCTGGGCGGGCGCGACGTGAAGGCCAGGGATCTGGCGGATGCGGTGAACAGGGCCTTGTCATCGCTGGACAAAGGTGCCCCGAGCCATGAATACGCCGAATGGATCTGTGAGATTTGAGAGGACAGCAGTGTCACAAGTCAATGCAGTCAGCCTGACAGACAAGGAATACCTGCTGCCGGGCAACCGGCTGTGCCCCGGCTGTGCCTTGTCTCTGGCCTACCGTCACATCCTGAAGGCCCTAGATGGACAGGCCATAGTCACAGTGCCGGCGAGTTGCCTTACGGTTCTTCACGGCATGTACCCGGTCACCTCTGTCACCGTACCCTGTGTCAATACGCCGTTTGCCTCGGTGGCAGCATCAGCTACCGGGTTGGTGGCCGGCTTGAAAGCGGTGGGGAGGAAGGACTTGACCGTGGTGGCCGTGGCTGGAGACGGCGGCACACATGATATAGGAATCCAGGCACTGAGCGGCGCCGCCGAGAGACGTGATGACTTCATCTACATCTGCTATGACAACGAAGGGTACATGAACACCGGCAACCAGCGTTCGGGATCATCTCCACTCGGCGCATTGACTGGCACCACCCCGATTCTCGGCAAGCGACAGCACCAGAAGGACATCGTGGCGATAATGGAGGCGCATGCCGTCCCCTACGTGGCAACGGCCAACGCGTCGTACCCGCTGGACCTCTACCAGAAGGTGAGGAAGGCCAGGTCCATGTCCGGCCTGAGATTCATACACGTGTACACTCCATGTCCTCCCGGCTGGGGATTCCTTTTCAGTGACACCATCAAGATCGGCGAACTGGCCGTGCAGACTGGATGGAGCGTACTCTATGAGGTTGAGAACGGGGTATTCCGGCTGACGGCAGGCAGCGAAGCCGTCGCCAGGAAGGGCAACCGGGCAGACCTGAAGGAGTTCCTGAAGACACAGGGAAGGTTCGGAAACCTCTCTGAGGAGACGATCCAGGAACTGCAGAACTGGGTGGCGGCCAGATGGCAGCGTTACCTGGCGCGGGCAGGCTTGGCTTGAGGAGCCGCTGGCTGCGCGACTGGTCCAAGTCCATGCTGCCTACAAGACTACTTGACGTTCTCGCAATTCGCTGATCTTTCTGTCATCATATCCCAGCAGTTCCCCCAGCACCGCCACTGTGTCTTGGCCAAGCTGCGGGCAAGCGGAAACAACACTGAGCTCCGAATCGCTCATCTTGATCGGGAAGCCGCATGACTCTATGGATCCTAGAGTCGGGTGGGCGGCTGTCTGAAACATGCCTCTCTGTCGAAGCTGGGAATCCGCAAACAACCCGTCGAAGTCCTTCACCTTGCCACAAGGTATACGGGCGTCCGTTAGGAGCATCTCGACCTCGTCCGTCGTCCTCTGGGAAGTCCACTCAGAGACCACAGCCACTCCTTCATCGGCGTTTCGAACCCGGGCCACCAGGTTGTTGAATCGCGCATCATGAATCAGCTCGGGTTTGCCGATGACGTTCATGAACCTGTTCCATTGTTCGTCCGTCAGTGCGACGATCACGATGTAGCCATCTTGGGCGCGGTATGAATTCCAGAAGGGAAGTGGGTGCTTCTGGTCAGTCAGGAACGAATCCAGCGTGCGACCGAGGCGCTCTGCCACTACCTCCCTATCAGGACCGTTCGCTCTGTCTGCCAAGGCCCAGAAGTTGTGAAAATACATGACGTCCTGCATTGAAATATCTACGTGTTGGCCCTTTCCTGTGGTCGCCCGCTGCCATAACGCCGAAATGGCGCCAATGGCGGCGTAGGCACCGGACACAAGGTCACCGAAGAAGACACCCGGGGGGCGATCTGGATTCCCCTGTGCCCACATGATCCCCGCGGTTGCCTGCGCCACAATGTCGAAGGCAGTTCTCTCGCAAAGAGGGCCGGTGTGCCCGAATCCGGTTATGGAGACGTAGATCAGCCTGGGATTCTCACCAGTCAAATCGTTGCAGCTGAGTCCGGATTTCTCAAGTATGCCTTTCGCGGAGTTTTCGATGAAGATGTCAGCTCGCTTTGAGAGCTCTCTGACTATGTGCGCACCTTCCTTTGTGCGCCAATTCACCACTATCGCCTCCTTGTTCTGGTGCATGGTTGACATGGGGCGTTCGGATCCCAGCAGTCCCATCAACAGGCGCATCGTATCGCCCGAGGGGGTCTCAACCTTTATGACGCGCGCACCCAGGAAGGCAAGAATCTGAGCACACCGCGGGCCGGAGAGAAACTGCGAAAGATCGAGCACAACCAGTCCCTCCAGAGGTCGTTTCATCATCCGCGCTCCTTTCATAGCGGGCTGAACCCGGATCCGCCTCAACCGACGCCTTTTCTGACTCTGTCCAACCAAGCATTCATCTGGACGAAGAACTGTAAGGAGGCTTCGTCGTAGCGGGCCTGGTAGTCACGAACTTCAGACGGATGATACACCTGTTCCTCGCCCACGGGCGTGACCGGCAGAACCATATCACTGGCGCCGTCCCAGTTCTCGTTCACGGGCAATCCAACCTGTCTCAACGGGCTGTCCACCGTGGCATCGACTAGTACCAGGTCTCCGCCAATTTCGACCTTGCAGGCCAGGTGGTGGCTGGTCGGCACGGCCTCAGCCAGCTTCCGCAGCCACGAGGGGTAGTCCACCTCGAGGTCGCTCCACCGGAACGGATACACGACATACAGCACGGCCAGTCCCAGCTTCTCGTACATATCACGAAGCAGGAAATGCTTCGGCGTGCATGAACCCTTGCCGACGGTCAGCATCCGGACATAGTCACGCGCGCTGTTGACCTCGGGGACCACCGCGTAGGGGATGTCCCGAATCTTCTCGAAGATGCTTATCCTGGCTTCAACGGCGGTTGTGCCGTTGGTCCATTCCTTGAAACTCACTTCGATCGGGTTGACCATAGACTAGACGACCATCGCCCTCCTGGGCTTTCCCCGGGGGGCCGCCATCATCATGAGTAGGCGGCATAGGGTCTGCAATATCCAGCAATCGTGATCGCAGGAACCCAGTGTGCATCGAGTTGGCCTAGCCGCAGGACCTTTGTGGTCAGAAGCCCAACAGTGGTCGCTTCCATGAAGCGGTCGGTGCTGGCCCGTGGGTCAAACCTTGCATCCGGATTCGAATTCCCTTGGGGGCATTTCCCAGAGCGGGCTGAGGCCATATCCGATTGCCGAACAAATTTGGCTGAGTCGCCTTGTGTGAGCTTCTTCCCGGGCCTTCTCCCGGATCGCCATCGGGTAAGACAGGTGTCGTAAGGTTGCAGGGGTAGGACAGTCGCCATCAGGCGCTCAAGGCGAGGCCGGCACAACCTCGGCCGGACTGGAGGCACCCTTCGGCTGATTCCTCTTGAGAATCCCATGTGAATACCAATGCTGTTCGAAGTCAGCCTCAGCGCCGCACTTCTTGCACACGGCATGTACTATCGTCGCGTGCTGATCGCCACACAGCCAATAATGAATGCATGGTTTTGGTGAACGGTTGGCTCGATTGCCTGGCTGCTTCATCAGTAACCCCCCTTTACGAGTAGTCTCGCCTTTGACCCGCTTAGGTAGTGGTTGCTTCGATGCCTTCGGCAAATGGAGTTCGCTTCGGATAATACAAGGGCCGATCTAGGCCTGTCAACCCCTGGGGACTATGTCTATGGGTCATTCCTCATGTCTCTTCAGCCTGCTCGGGCCGTTCTGCCTGAGGACAGTCTATCGGCGCCACCAGCCACGCGGGGATCGGGCCAGGTGTGAATTGAAGCGGGTGCGTGCCAGAAAGCCCCTGTGAGTGATCTCCTGTTCTGTCCGTGGTGGGCAAGATACGCTTAGAGTCCCATGTCGCGAAGTCATTGCAGGCCGAATCGTGCCGTCTCTGGCAGCATCCAGGCAGCAGGCGAAAACGGAATCTTGTAGAACTTCGAGCGTCCGTGTAAGCTTGGCGTGAAGTCGACAGGAGTATGGCTGTTCCGATGTCGGTGAATCTTCAGGTATGTCCGACCGCCGGCACTTACAGTGTTGGCTCTCATCAGGCCGGATAGCAAGACAGGAGGTATGCGATGCTGAGTAGCCGTTCTTTTGCCCGCACAAAATGGTTCGACCACGTAAGCAAGTTCATCAAGAGCAAGGAGTCCCCGGCGCTTTCGGTCGAATTTAATCTCGTTGATGGCAGTACCCTGGTCGTCGGGCGTATCTGGACAGAGGACGAGCACGTCAGACTCGAAGTATGCGAGCAGGGAGGAGAGAAGTCTCTCAGATTCGTGCCTTACGAGAGAATTGCCCAAATCATAGTCAGAAGACAGGCAGACAAGGATGCCTGTCTCGCGTTCACTCTGACGGAGGAGACCCACTGAAGCCGTCGGACCATCTCTTGTCTTGAGGCAACCAGGTTTGCATTGTGTAGAGAGCCCGGGCTTGATGCTCTGGTCGCAGCAGAACAGAGGTTTCAAACGAGGGACTCGAAAGCGCCCAAGCGACTAATAGTACTGAGGGGGCGAAGCAGGATTGACTGGCTAGGAACTGGGAAAGTTGACAGGAGACGTTGAGCCACTAACTGTACGTGGTCACTTGGGTAGTGGGGAGTCAATAGTGAAACCGACCTTTCGAGGTCGGTTCCTTTGTCTCAGTTTCCAGCTTCTTGCGTTTGGCAGGTGCTCACTATGGGAATAGCTACAAGAAAAGGATACTTGCGACAAAATCCTCGCTACGAACTCATGCTTGGGACCACCTTCAAGAGCATCGGTGGTTACCTTGATGCATGCTGTTTGAGGAACTCATGCACTGATGACGGTTGCGCTGTGTCACTGCAATGCCGCAAGTGGTGGGACAAGAAATGCAACCGCACTCGCCCCGAACTCTCCGAAGCAGAGATAGTGGCCATTATCGCGCAGTTTGAGCAGGTTCGAGAGGGTTGGCTGGAAAGAAGCTCACGACCCCCACCATCTCACCGTCGGTTGCCTGTCACCTGCTAGGACAGAGCTTCAAGCTTGTCGGGAGAAGAACCACAAGCTACCCCATTCCCTTTCAGGTGTCCCCGATAGCCTGTCTTGCCTGGTTGGCGTCCCCTCCGCCAGTCCAACTCCAACCTTCGCTTTATCGGAGCCTCTCAGAACCCCAAGCTACCATCAGGAATCACGTCTCGCGTTCACATCACCTGGTCAGGGTTGCACACTGCAAACGCAGTGTTGGCCTATAGCTCCACACTGCCAAACTGCCAGCCAAGCCCTGCATTGGCGCTTCGCGCGGTAGTACCGGTCATGCCAGGCAGTTGACAACTGCCCCCGCAAACAGGCAAACTGCCCGTAGCTGGAGACTGAAAGGGGGGTACTCAGAATGGGCATGACGCTCTACAATCCGGATGGTACAGTGGCCTCGGTGTTCGAAGGCATACACCGCGATGGCAACAAGCTCGTATTGAAGCAACTGGCTTTGGGGCAGGTGCCCATGCCTGTCATCATCACTCCGGAGGAGGGCCTCAAGTCTCTGGGCTTGGGGATGAGTCTGGGACTCCTCACGTTCATCCTGCTCTTCCCCTACTTCTATTTCAGCTACCGTGGTGAGAAAAAGAAGAAGTCTGCAGCTCCTGCGCCGGAGAAGCCGAAGCATTGATCCGGCTGGCCATCTTGGGTGCCTCCGAGGATATCTGCTCTGCTGCCTTCGTTTTCGCAAGGCGCCAGTCCAAGTGCCAGACTCTGTCGTCTGCCTGAGGCTCGGGTGTCACACCAAGTGCCTTTCCCGCCACTGCCTTTGTTGTTATACTGGTAGCAATTCGCGTGAGCCGAGGGAGCTCCCTTCGGCTTTGGCCTGTGCAAAACACGCGAACCACGAGGGCAGATGAGAGAATACCGCACCCCTAATCCAACCGGCGTACTGATCATCATTTTTGTCAACGTCCTGGTTTTCATAGCCACGCAGCTCTCAGAGGACCTTTATTATCGACTCGCCCTCCAGCCGGCATACTTCACAGAGGAACCCTGGACCGTTCTGACGAGCACTTTCGTCCATGCCAACATTTGGCACATTATTGGCAACATGCTCACGCTCTACTTCTTCGGGAATTACCTGACCAAGATGGTCGGAGAGACCAAGTTCCTCATCACCTACTTCGCGGGTGGCCTGGCGGGCAGCGCCCTCTTCATGCTCTATGCGCTCTATGCACCGTGGGAGAGTGCCACAGCCCAATACGTTTCAGTGGTCGGCGCATCTGGTGCTGTCTTCGCGGTGGGGGGAGCACTCGCTGTGCTCAGTCCGAACGTCAAGGTTCTCGTGTACGGCATTATTCCTGTACCACTGTGGGTCGCTGTCCTGGGAAGCTTCCTGCTCACCGCCATAATCCCCGGAGTAGCCTGGGAAGCTCATCTCGGCGGCCTTGTCCTCGGCCTGATAGCGGGCTTCCTCTTCACTAGAAGAAAGAGAGGACGTGACCGATACCTTCTCTAGTCATATGTGGCTGCAATGATAGTTATAGGAACCAGACATGCTCAGTGATCGTGAATTGGCCAGATACAGCAGACAGATAATGATATCCGGCTGGGGGAATGAAGGGCAGGAGAGGCTTCGGAAAGCCAAAGTGGTGGTCGCTGGTGCCGGAGGGCTGGGGTCTGTCATCTTGATCTATCTCGCCGCTGCCGGGATAGGACACATCAGGGTCATTGACAGCGACAAGGTCGACATTACCAACCTGAATCGCCAGGTCTTGTACACAGACAAGGACGTCGGTCGAGAGAAGGCACTCGCTGCCAGGGAAAGGCTGGAGTCCCTGAATTCCGACATCCGCGTGGAAGCCATAGTGGGTGTCATTAGTGAAGAAAACGCCTCGGACCTGGTGGCAGACTGCCCCATCGTTGACGCCATGGACAATCTGCCGACAAGATACCTGTTGAACAGGGTGGCCGTCCGGAGGAAGCTGCCTCTCTTCCATGGAGCAGTCTACGCCTGGGAGGGAAGAGCCACCACCATCATCCCGGAGAAGACCCCTTGCCTGCAGTGCCTTTATCAGGGAGTGCTTCCCGGCAAGCCTCCCGTCGTCGGGGTAACCCCTGCAGTCATCGGCTGCATACAGGCTACCGAAGTCATCAAGTACCTCCTGGGCCTGGGAGAACTACTCACCGGCCGGCTCCTGATATACGACGGCCTCTCCATGAGATTCAACGAGATGAAGGTGAAGAGGGATCCGGATTGCCCGGAGTGCGGAACACAGAACGCCGGCAGTCTTCCCCCTCTCTAGCCTCCAGAGTGGCAGATCAACCATTTGCGCTTGACAGCCCCCATAACGTGGCGGACACTGGCGATGCGATGTGTCATGCTCCGGGCCAGCGGCGGAATGATTGGGCAATGCATAGCCCAGGTGTGCAAAACAATGGGACCAGAATAACTGTCAGTGAACCTTCGCCAATAGGTCTAGCGTTGGTCAACAAGCTGCGGGCCGACATGGTCTTGAACTCCGGCGAGACGGACTCCGCTAGGGCCATTGCCGCAGCTGCCTCCGTAGACACGGCCGTTGATTTTGTGCGCAGCGGCCAAGTGAAGACGGGCGATCTGATAACACACCGATTTCCACTGGACAGAATCAAAGAAGGCTTCGAAACGCAACTGGATCCCGGCAACTCAATCAAGGTGGTGATAACGCCGTAGAGCGGCATGGGCTGAGCTTGATCTGGAGGATTTGCGTAGTCTGTTAAGAGCTTCTCTAAATGGACTTGACATCCGGGTTGTTGCTTGCTATATTGACAACACTTGTTGCTTTGACAATACTTAGTGTGTGGCTAACCTTTGGGCATTTTCAAGCTGGGACAGAGAAACTGGAGCTTCAATACTTGACCTGTGGTATTATGTGGTAAAATCAGAGCCATCGCTCTCCTTCATGCCAGTCGGCGTGCAGGGATTCAATTCACAGTCTGAAAGGGACGGGGGGACATTGCCTGTGAGCAAACTGGGCGATAGCGGAGCCGGGCACCGGAGCATCGCCGATTCTCTCCACTGGTATTCTGCAGCCGTTGCCTCCAAGAGGTCACTGTGGTCTGCAGTTCTCTTCCAGGCACCAGTACCACATCAGAAGCTCTTTTGTTAGTGACATAGCCACCGCCCCAAAAGGGCGGTGATCCGTTTTTGAAGAGGATTAGGAACCGGGGGGCCAATCTGAATCGCCGTAATCGATTGATGTTTGCTGGCGGGCGCGGTAGAACGATCCGTCATCAATACCGTCTAGAAACACAGCCTTGTCCTGGCGAGATGAGCAAGCAAGGAAAGGGGGGCCGGCAATCGAGTTTCGCACTGTTTTCGCGCACATCGGATTTCCCAGCAGATACTATGCCTGCAGGCGCACAAATATGAGGAGAGGAGACTAGTATGCCAAGAGACGAGAGATACGATTTTGTCATCGTAGGCGGCGGACCCAATGGCGTGACCTTGGCCGCCTACCTGGCCAAATCCGGACAGAGCGTCTGTGTTCTGGAGGAGCGGACAGAGGCTGGCGGGGCCTGCGAGAACACGGAGCCGATAGCCGGTGTGAAGATAAACCCACACGCCATCATGCTCTATGGAGCACCAGCGCCCGGCTTCGAGCAGTTGGAACTCTGGAAATACGGCTGGCGTGTCGGCGAGAACGAGATGGGCGACCTCATGGCAGATGCCGACCGTGGCGTTGCCTGCAGCTATGGCATGTCGCCGCTGACACCAAAGGACCAGATGGGATTCGGCAAGATGGCCGGACTTACCACCCAACCCACGTTCACCAAGGAGTTGCTCCGCTCCGTCTTCTGGACCCCACCCCACCCCCCTGAGGTAGAGGTAACCATAGACAACATACCCTACATGCAGGTCTACAAGAAGTACCAGCCGGACGTCTGGACTGAAGAGCTGCTGGACATGGATCTCTTCGACCTGATGGACGAACATTTGGAAAGCGAACCGTGGAAGGTGCAGCAAGCAGTCATTGCCTGGTACTCCGGTGCTGCCGGCCACTGGAAGGGTGTGGCCATTCCAGCGTGGGCCTGCGCCATAACCCTGCTCATTCCAGGCCGCATGAGGCCCCCGCGGGGCGGTATGCATGACTACTTCCACTGCGTCATGCGCTGCGCCATAGCTCACGGCGCCACCATACGCACCTGTTGCCCGGTCGATGAGATCATTATCAACGACGGCGTGGCCGTCGGGGTCCGGCTGAGAGAGACGGCCACCCAGGCCGGGAAGAAGATCTGGGCCAAGAAGGCCGTCATCAGCGACGTCGATGTCCGGCAGACCTTCAACAAGCTGGTCGGGCCCAGCCACGTGGACCGCGGCCTCCTCCAGAAGGTCAATGACATCAGCCTCAAGGGCGGCAGCATCTTCAACTTCCACTTCTATACCAAGGAGAGACTTACGCCCAGAAAACCTTGGGCTGGCAAGTTTGTGGGTGGCGGATATCCTCAGGACTCCCGCGAAATCTACTATGATCATGTGGCCGACGTGGACGGCTGGAGAGGCAATCCCAGAGTGCCACCAGACAGAGCACTGTGGTTGAGCACCCCGTACATCAGGTTTGAACCCACCGACAAGCAGGTGACGCGGCCGCAGGGCCATATAATGTCACCGGTCTACTTCCTGGTCCCACCACCGGAATACCACGTAGATGGACCGGACGCCATCAACAAGATAAAGGACCAGATGATCCAGTACATCACCAAGGCCTTGAGCAACGTATATGAAAACTTGAACTCGGACAACCTTCTCAACGTATGGACCAACACCCCCTATGACTCCCTGTTCCGCAATACCGGAATGATCGGCGGCACCTGGTGCGGCACCCGCCACTGTCATGACCAGTGGGCCGAGAACCGCCCCGTACCGGAGTTGGCACGCTACCGCACACCGATAGACGGGCTGTATCTCTGCAACCAGACAGCGTGTCATCCCGGAGGCCTCCACTTAATGGCTATTCCTTACAACCTGATGCACATCCTGATTGAGGACGGCCTGGTCGAGCCGGGCCCGTGGTGGTATTCAGCACCGTACTACATACCACAGCAGGGCAAAAAATCGGCGAAGCGGCCGTCGTAGAGGAGGAGAACAAATAACATGTCTATGATGGATCAACTGCTCGGAAAACTCTTCGATGAGTTCCCTACTGAGACAAACTGGGATGTGATCGTCATCGGCGGCGGCCCCAATGGCCTGATGACCGCGGCCTATCTGGCCAAAGCCGGCGCCAAGGTCGTCGTTGTAGAACGGCGCTACGAGGTGGGTGGAGGGCTGGCCACAGAGGAGATCCTCTTCCCCGGCTACTACTCCAACATTCATGCCATCTACCACCTGATGACGGACTACATGCCGCTCCTCAAGGACTTCAACCTGGAC
>Ga0315291_10000968_pt1 | contig 38644 bp, 38 predicted proteins | sample YL17G12_20_MG_FD_203070 | JGI IMG/M metagenome (GOLD analysis project Ga0315291, IMG submission 203070) | Sediment microbial communities from Yellowstone Lake, YNP, Wyoming, USA - YL17G12_20 | ecosystem: Environmental > Aquatic > Freshwater > Lake > Sediment | place: USA: Wyoming | collected...
TCAAGACATTGGTGCTCAACCGCGGCTGGGACCTGTACTGGCAAGACCGCAAGGTGCTGCCACTGGCTGTTCCAGCTTAACCCAGGACTTATGCGCGCTAACCGTTTTTTCATTCTACTCTCTCGAATACGATGCTCACACCTAACGGGGACGGGGGATTTTCCATAGGCCGGGGGCATTCTCGCCGGAGGGGGTTCTCTCGCTGGGCGGGAGTGTTTCAGTCGGGGCGGGGGTTTTCAGCGGCGGCACGGATCTTGAAGTAGGCATCCTGGCCACAGCAATCTAGGCGGACAATGAAGGGCGGCTGGATTTGGGAACCAACCTCGAAGAGAACTTCGAGGTTATGGAGGCTCACCTCTGCCAGATAGAGGGGTAATCCCACTGTTACGTAACTTGGTCCGCTTCTTGCACCGAGGCAGGAATGTGGCTGTTAGGCGACAGGTGGTTGTCAGCTGCCGCTTTGGTCGGGCTGAGCACTCTCAGTCCCAGGTTTTAATGAGCCCAACACATAACCTACAATTCCGCCGATTATGCTTGCGACCGCTTCTCCTGTCAGTATTCTTTCGAGTGCCAAGATGACTGTCGCCAATATAACCGTCAGGATAGTAATGATGTGTAGAACTCTTCCACCCCTAAATGATCGAATTGCGGTGGGGTCTTTCTTCAGCACAATAGCGAAGCAGATGCCGGCTACGACGATCGCAGCGAACAAGCCGGCACCTGCTATCAACAAGCTCTGCTCTCCCAGAATCGGAGTAAGAGTGTTCTGATCTTGCATGGTATCCTCACTTTCGACCATAACTAGGCACCTTCTGTACCCAAGTTATCCTCATGCCGCCGCCAGAGCGGTGACCTCGCCCGATAGTTTGGTTGGCTTACTTAGCATCACATTGGTAATCACATTATGTTTCAGACTCGTCAAGGCGGTATAACTCGCTGTACGGCCAGACCTGAACATTCTAGTTGCTGAATACAATATGGTCGCATTTATGGTAAATGATACCAATCTAAGTATCGTTGCTTTGAGTATTGTGGCAATTGTAGTCACAATCAACCCTTGAGTGGCCGTTGTCCTTGAAAGTAGGAGTGTGAGTCTAGAAAGGAACGTGTGAGCTTCAACAAGAGAGATGTACCCAAAAGTAGATATATATCCAAGATAGGCCACAGCCAGCGCAGTGTAGCAAGCGCTCAGGGAATGATAAATATCACTAAGAAACTGGTGTCGCTTTTCCAAAATCTCAGCTGTGTTCTTATATCTCTCATCAGATAGCGCCAGATACCATGCAGAGTCTGCTAGGTGCCAATTCTGACGATACTGCATCATCACTTTTCTAGATTTGTAGGGGATAAGCCCCCATTTTTTCACGATAGGGACTTTGGGAGCATCTATCAGAGCGTGATCGAAGATTTGTTTAAAGTCTACGTGGCCTTCCACATCCTTCAAGACTTCTCGCCCTCGGTCTCGCGGATTGATGAATATCCCCCTGAAAAGATAAGGAACCGGTACATCCCAATATACCCAATAGTACAGCTGGTAGATAATAAAACCCAACGGTATTGCGATTCCCGCCAATGGTAATAGAAGGTCGTTCACTTTCTGGAGGATACCGAGGCATATAGTCTGGCTTTGACCATGCAAGAAAGTGTTCACTGCGATAAATCCAGTCCAGAACAAGATTGCTGTCCAGCCAGGCAGCGCCCAGCGTATTATCTGTCGTGCAGTATCCATATGACTCTCCTCGTGCTGTGCTTATTTGCCACACCACTAAGCATGATGCGCAACTTCAGGACCAGCGATATCACACTCATCAGCGGCAGGCATCCTGGTCGCTGCGATCCAGGCCATCAACGGGAAATAGGCAATGGCGGGTAGCATGCTGCTGCCCGCCTCGCTCTACCAGGGCGGACGGCCGTTTCGCCGTTCATAACTAGACCGTGTCCGTTGCTCTCAAATACCAGCACAATACTGAGGCTCCCTGCTACACCAGTATCGCTCAAGTTCTGTACTTACCTCGACAATCTTTCCTTAATCCGTTGCGCAAGTACTGGGCCAATACCTGGTACTATGCGCAATTCCTCAATGGAGGCCTTTCTAATTTGATCTATTGAACCAAATCTTTTCAGCAAGTCTAGCTTTTGCCTCTGTCGCAAACCCGCAATGTTGTCTAACGGGGTTTTGGGAGTTAACTGACCCAGGAGTTGTTTATCCACCTTGGCTTCGAGTTCTTTAACACGAGATTCGAGCGCGTCCACCCTACGGTATAGACTTTCGAGAAGCTCTACCAATTCGGCAGGTGAGCCAAGCATCGTCGGATAACCTATAGGGCCAAAGGTCTGCTCAGCGTAATAGCCCGCATGTTCACCGAAGAATAAGTCACTGAGCCTCATCTCTTAACCTCCTCTCTTCCCAATCTCCTCCCAAGAGCCTCTTCGAATCCTGTGAAGAAAGCTTTTTGGTCCGGGCTTGTGTTGGGATCATTTATCACTCTCTGTGCGAACTGCCCCAAAGCCTCTATCCTTCGCTCGGCATGCGGACGAATTTCGTTATCACTAAGTACTTCGTCCAACGCTCCCTTCAAAGCCTCGGAATGGGACAACCTCTCTTGCATCAACATCCTATTTGTGCGGATGTCTCGTAACTCCCGCGCGACCGCCTGTGCTCGCTCATCATTTCTGCCTTCGGCTGCATATCTATTACAGATATCGAGCCAAACGCCTTCTTCGTCCCGGAGCGCAGCTAAACTATGCTCTAGTCGTTTTTCAGTAATGCTTACACTAACGAGCTCGTTGACCACCGTATCTGCAATCTTCGAAGGCTTGAGAGTCCAACGACTTTGCACGCTTGGCAAGATGGCCTCTTGACGATCCACCTGCATTTTCGCCATTGTACTCCTCCTAATCAGTCTCAGAGACCTGATTGATCATCAACTCTACTTGATTGGAGCGTGAAAATTCTGGCTTGGCAATGAGCGATAAGGATTTGCTGCCAGCACCAGAGTTCACATTCATCCAGGTACATAGTATGTCTACTGGAATGGGAACCTCTTTTAGCAGACACATACGCGTATGGTCGTAGACGCCTAGTCCTTGAAACAATGCATCAAGTTCAGGAAAGATGTCAACTCGGATTAGATCGCCCTGCGTAAAAAACAGTGGTTCTGATGGGCTTACCGCTATCTCAACATTACTTGGCAAATGTCTTAAACACAGTCTGAGATCAGTCAGATACCCTTTGCCGCTTTTCGATATCAACAAAGGGAACTCTCGCTCACGAGGAGCAAAACGTTTTGATACTATGTGAAGTTCAAGACCAGCAAAAAGCTCCTGGCGCAGATCCTGCTCCATAATCCTGATTTGGCGTGAAGAGAACCATAGATTTGCAGCGAAGCCAAGAATAGCTATCAACACAGCTATCAGGCTTATAACTACATTAGGATCCATAGCCTCTTCTCCGACAGTCAAGGCAGTCGCCATCTACTATCGAACGACCCAACGCTGAGTGGGTCTCATGGCCCAGCGGATAGGCGGCCAGCAGGACAACCACTGGCGGAACGGGCTGTCGGTCGCTCTCATCCGCTGATAGGTCCTCCCTCGGCAGCAAAACACCCACCATGCCTTGACGGCGTGTGGGCTTCGTATGCTTCAATGTTTGCCGTCAATGCTCATATTGCCTTGCGGCTCTTTGCAGATCGCACACCCATATTATAGGACAGTTTTTTGTGAAAGTCAATATCCAAATTCGTGCCCAGGCCAATTGGCCGGACTGGCTGGCTTCGCCAACTTCCATCATAGAAGGCAGGGCTTTTCTTGTGCGGCGGGGGTATTTCGTTGGGCGCCGGGGGTTTTCACATAGCCTGCCCGGTGTTTCGACCGGGGGCGGGTTCACACCCGAACGGCCTGCCACCCGCATTTCTACTGTAGAAAATCACACCGATCACACGGGCGTGCTATCATCGCCCGCCGGGAGGTATCTATGTGGTACACGTGCTACGCCGTGTTCGTAATCCCAACTGCCATCTCCATTACCCTGGTGGCGCTGGATGCCTGGGTCTACCAGGAGTGGCCGCCGGTGATCTGGAGGGTGCGCAGACCACATGCCAGGAGGATGAGCAGATGATGCCTGAAGAGCGGGCCGCGCTCGTGGCCTGGCAACTGCTCGCGCCAGGCCTATCCATCGAGCGGTTCAAAGGCTAACTGGAACAGCAGGCTCATCCCGAATGGAACCGCGCCGTCCGCCTGATCGCTGATGCTACCCGCGATGCCGAGGCCGAAGTACGAGAGGTAGCGCGGGAAGCCATCGAGGGCTGGCGCGAACGTGAGTGCAGCCTGGAGGCAGACCTGGCCAAGGAAGCCGACGCGGAACGCTCTGTGGGTGAGATCTATGGGCTGGGCGACGAGACTCCCCTGGCAGAGCGCCTTGAGGAGTACCCGGAGACTCCTGACTGGGTAGAGACATACGACACAGTGGGGGCTTTCTGATGAAACGCGCGATTGTACTGGCCGGCGTATCCGGTGTGGGCAAGACCCACACCAGGCTGAATGATCCTGAACTCAGGGACCTTCCCCACCTCGACATCGCCGACGTGTACCGACAGTTTCCTGAGCTTGACTGGATGGAAGCCTTCTGGGCGCTCGTCAAGCGGGTCAGGGAAGCCCTCAAGAACCACCCCCACTGTAGTGATCGAAGGGTGCTTTCTGGTGAACAGTACGACCCGCCGCTTTCTACTGAACGATATGAAGGGGGCCGGCGTGCATGTAGAAGTGCGCGATCTCTGGGCACCCTTCGAGGTGTGCCAGGAGCGCATCGCTGCCCAGTACGAGCGTGGGGAAATTTCTACCGTAGAATGCCGGCGGCGGATTCAACTGCTCAAGCAATGCTGGAGACCACAGGAGACCGAATGAGCGAAGTGGAACAGGGTGAAGAACACGAATACGGATTGCTGGTGCCGGTGGGGCACGTCCGGTGCCCCGACGCCGTGGAGCCTGACCAGGCTGCCACACAGACAGAGCCGGTCTACATCCTCACGCGGGGAGAAGTTGGCGGCATACTCGACTCCTTCATCCCAAGCGACTGCGCCGGGATGGACCCGGACGAGTTCGACCGGCTGTGTGAACGGGTGGCCAGGGCGCTGAACGGCAGGGCATCGTCAATCATCGAGGGCGCGATCAGCGAACACTTGACGCTAATGAGAGCCTAACAGCGGAAGCGGTTCGCTGGTTCTACACTGTCGAGAAGTCGGAACAGAAACTCGGATTGAATTAGCAGGGGGCTGTACTCAGTTCGTTGAGGTTTGCTTGTTTTCTGCCTACATAGATGCCGTATCCCAGGTGTGTAAACAGGCTCTTGATGACCCCAAGGGAGGGCGTGATCTCCTTCGCATACTTCCTAAAGCCTGCGTTACTCGCGTACAGGCTGACGAAACTTTTCCACGCCCGTAACCGGTCTAATAGATCTTGAAAATCCAGCCCCTTTATCTCATTGAGCCGCTGGCTGAGTGCGTTGAGCCGGTGGGTGCTCACTACGACGTCGGCCAGGCCAGCGCTTTCTAGCAGTGCCTGCCAGCCATTCGGCGTGAGGAACCTGGCCTGTGCCATCACGCGACCGACATACTGAACCAAGTCGGGCGGCGGCGTCTTGAGCCAGGTGCCTTCATTCAGCCCAACGTATCCACCTGGCTTGGTCACCCGCACGTACTCGCTTACCGCTCTCTGAGGATCTTGCGGAAAAGCGGTGACAGATTCGGAAATGACAGCATCGAAAAGGTCAGCCTCGAACGGCAGGTTCTGAGCGTCGGCGGTCCTGAACTCACACTTGTGCTCGATGGACCTCCGTTTGGCCCTTTTCCTGGACCATTCGACCATCCTGTCCGAGAGGTCTACACCGATCACCCGGCAACCATAGCGCTTTACGAGGTGGCAGGCCGTGAGGCCCACGCCGCAGCCCACTTCCAGGACGTACTTGTCCTGGTCTACGTGGCATAAGGCGGCGAGTTCGTCGGTGGCCTCTAATCCCCCCATGTGCTTGGTGACGCCCCAAAAGGCTTGAATCTCAAAGTAAGAGAATTCCGGTGCTGCGGTCGAAATCGCTTTACGCTCCACGTTGGCCTCCATTACGCCCGATCGGGATGCAGTTCCTTCTGCATCGAGTACCGCGTGTACCCGATGGGTATGTCGTCCAGTACACCGAACACCGTGTAGCCGCGCTTGTAGTAAAACGGTAGCGCCTGGAAATCCTGGGTGTCGAGGTAGGCGTGGTGGCAGCCGCGCCGCAGGGCTTCCCGTTCCGCTTCCGCCAGCAGCCGGCTACCATAGTCCTGCCCGCGCAGGTGCTCGGCGACCCACAGATGTGCGACGTAAAGCCAACCCCAGTAGGTGCCGCCTGTCAGCCCGCCGACGACAGCACCCTGTGCGTCGCGCACAAAGAGCGCCATGGGCACCCAATCCACAGGGGCTCCCTGCGTAGCGTTGTACGCATCCAACCCCTCGCGGACGACCTGTACGTCCGCTGGATCAGGCGAGGCAGTCAGCATAATGCTGTATTCGTTGTGCACGATGTCTCCATTTTGGCTATCTCGTACAGGTGATCCTATTTCGCTCGACCCACGAAGAGAGCCACTCTTGTGCTAGCCTGTGCTGCTGCTCGTCCGTTTTGAACACACAGGTGACTACGCCCGGCGCTTCCTTGCCCGGATGAACGATCATGTCATGGATGCACGAATTGCAGGAGATGCAATCCGTGGTATCGCTACCCCGGCCTGCGAGCCAGCGGTTGGGCAGATCCGGTTCGCTGATCAGCGGCCGGCACAGAGCAATGAAATCCACCCTGCCCTGGCATACGATCTCCTCCAGCCGTTCAACGTCTCGGTTGCCTCCTACGAGAATCACCGGAATGTCCAGGTCCAGCCCCTGGGCATACTTGAGGAAATAGCATTGCTGGTCCGGGTGGTGGATACGGGTGTGGGATTCAGGGGCAGGGACAGGGCGAAAGCCGAGTTCCTTTTCGGTTCTGACCAGGCAGTCCCACATACCGGCGCTGATTTCAACCGCGTCCACGCCGGTACTCTCAATCTCCCGAGCCAACTCAGGGAAGTTACCGATGTCTATGCCTCCGACGACGTAGTCCGTACAGTTCATTTTGATCAGGATCGGCAAGTCGCCGACCGCCTCTCTCGCCCTGGAGACAATCTCTCTCACGATGCTCGCCCTGTTCTGTACGGAGCCACCATATTCATCGTCGCGGCGGTTCGTGTAAGGGGAGAGGAAACAACTCAAAAGACCGCCGTGGGCCGCGTGGAGTTGGACGCCATCGAAGCCGAATTCCTTCATCCTGACGATTGCTTCGACGAAGCACGCGACGATCGTGCGAATCTCTGCTGTGGAAAGAGGCCGGATCCTTTCCTGCCGGAATGGAGAGGGCACATCGGAAGGGCCTGCGCCCAGGTAGCCGACTTCTAGTTGCGCCACGATCTTGCAGCCAGTTCCTGAACGGTGCACGACGTCAGCCATCCTCTCAATGCCATCTACGTGGAAATCGTCGTAGGAAGGTGGTTTCCCGCCGGCGAGCATCTCCCCCTGCAAGACGGGCAAGCCCCCCGTGATGATCATCCCCACGCCACCTAGCGCGAGTTGCCTGTAAAGGTCCAGCACCTCGTCGGTCATCTGGCGGCCGGCGATGATGGAGGGGTCCCACGTGGCAGATCGAACAAACCGGTTAGGCAGCGTCAGGTTGCGGATCTGTCCTGCGGAAAAGATCCTGTACCCATCCCTTCTCACTCATCCCTCCATTGAAGGCAGATAGATTACGGAGGGTAGGTCTCACGACTCACCGCGGGGCCGCTTAAAGGTCGCCCGGTAGAACACCGGCTCAACGGCCCATTGTCCGAATCCGGGATAGGCCTGGAATCGCACCGGCATCAGGCTCACCAGTTCCCACCCTTGTGCGCCGTGCGCCTCCAGGATCGCTTGCAGCCCAACCAGTGGAGGCCGGTTGTCGCGCACGACGACCCAGTTCTTGTGCTTCTTACGGTCATAACCGATGTCGAACGTCAAGTATTCCCACACCACCATGTTCAGTCCCTCCTCACAGAGCCCCCAACGCAGTTATCATGCCCCCTTCAGGGCACCATGAAGTACGAAAACACCTCAACAAGTTGAGGACTCCGGAGTCCCGAACTTGTTAGTGGTAATTTCAGACCAGAGCCCCCAACGCAGTTATCATGCCCCCTTCAGGGCACCATGAAGTACGAAAACACCTCAACAAGTTGAGGACTCCGGAGTCCCGAACTTGTTCGGGGTATTTTCAGACCAGCCGGGGAGTACAGTGACCGCCTGCCCACCATCAGACGCCATTCCCTCTATTGTGCCGGTTCACGACCTCGCCGGCGACCGCGCCAATGGCCAGGCCGGCCCCAACGGCAACCCCAAGACTGACGACGGCGCCCGCGAGGGCTGTGTCGCCTACCGCGATGATGACTGCGATCGCCAATACCAGCCCGACGACGACGCCCATGCCGATACGGTTCGTCCCTTGGGAAAGTGAATTGTTCGTCCTCCCAGCCATACCGGATCCTCCCATCCAGACTTCCACTCTTGTGCTCCCAGTATACCCGTAAACTGGGTGAGTCGTCATCCCCCAAGTAGGTGATTTGGAAGTTGGAAGTTGGAGGTTGGAGGTTGGCCGGCGATGCCGACGGGAGCCTCCATGGATTCCCGCGGACGTCACCTCCTCCATCGCAGTTGTAGATCAGAGGATGTACTACTATAATACAGAGCGACGTCCAAATGGCCACACCCATCCTGAAAACCAAACTCTATATCCCTCCCGTCCGGCCAGAGATGGTCTCGCGCCCGCGCCTGGTAGAATGGCTGAACGCGGGGCTTGACCGGAAGCTGACACTCATCTCTGCCCCAGCCGGCTTTGGCAAGACCTCGCTGCTGAGCGAATGGGTGGCCCGTTGTGAGCTGTGTAAGCGGGCCGCCTGGGTATCGCTAGACGAAGGCGACAACGACCCGACGCGGTTCTGGTCCTACTCCGTCGCTGCCCTCCAGACGATCGTGGCAGATATCGGAGAGGCTGCCCTGGCTATGCTCCGATCCCCTCAGCCGCCGGCCCTCGAACCGGTGCTGACAACCTTGATCAATGAGATTACGGCCATCCCAGAGCATTTCGTCCTCGTCCTCGATGACTACCACGTGATACAAGCGCAAGCCATCCACGACGCCCTCGCATTCTTGCTCGATCATCTGCCGCCGCACATGCACCTGGTCATCGCTGCCCGCGCCGACCCTCCCTTGCCTGTCGCGCGTCTCAGAGGCCGGGGGCAGGTGACCGAACTACGCGAGGCTGACTTGCGCTTCACAGCCGGCGAAGTCGCCGCGTTTCTGAAGCAGGTCGCCGGTTTGGATCTTGCGGCCGATGACGTCGCTGTGCTGACCGCTCGCACCGAGGGCTGGATCGCTGGGCTGCAGATGGCGGCGGCCTCGATGCGGGGACGAGAAGATGTCCCTGGCTTTATTGCCGCCTTCACCGGCAGCCACGAGTACATTGCAGATTATCTCAGCGACGAAGTGCTCAGCCAGCAGCCCGAGAGTGTGAGGACCTTTTTGCTGCAGACGTCTATCCTGGAGCGTATGACTGGCCCATTGTGCGACGCGGTCACCGGCCAGGGTGGGGGACGCCAGGCGCTCGAGGGGCTGAAGGAGGCCAACCTGTTCATCGTTTCGCTGGACGACGAACGACGTTGGTATCGCTACCACCACCTCTTTGCCAGCCTGCTACGGCAGCGCTTACAGCAGACCCAGCCGGGCAGCGTGCCCGAGCTGCACCGGCGAGCAAGCGTGTGGTATGAGCAAAACGGGTTCGTGGTTGAGGCGATCGGGCATGCGCTGTCAGGGAGCGATTTCGACCGGGTGGAGCAACTCGTCGCGGAAAGGGCCCTCACCATGATCTACCACGGTGAGTTGGCGACCCTGATGGGGTGGTTGGAAGCACTGCCCCACCAAGCCGTGCGCTCTCGGCCGTGGCTCTGCGTCGCGTACGCCTGGGTGTTGGGCTTTGCTGGCCGGCCGGGCAGCGTTGAACCGCGGCTGCACGACGCCGAGCGTGCGATGGAAGGGTTCGAGGATCACGTTGAGCGGCAGAGGATCGCAGGTCACATCGCGGCCCTGCGCGCCTACATCTCGACGCAGGACAGAGAGTTCTCTCGTGCCGTAGCGCTCGCCCGCGAGGCCCTGGAGCGGGTACCTGAGGACGATCGGATGGTGCGCAGCCTGGCCACGGCAGTGGCCGGCAACGTGCTCCGCATGAGTGGTGACCTTGCCGCCGCAGCCCAGGCCACAAGCGAGGCCATAGCGCTCGCTGAGGCGGCGGATGCCCACTCGCTGGCCATTGATGCTCGCTGTGATCTGGTCAAACTGCAGATGGCGCAAGGGCAGCTCCGTAAGGCCGCTGCCACCTGCCACGGTGCTCTACGGCTTGCTGGAGGTCCCACCGGGCGGGGCAGATGGCCGTTGCCGATCATAGGACAGGTATCTGCCTGGTTGAGCCTGATCCTGGGCGAGTGGAACGACCTGGAGGCCGCGTTGCACTATGCCCGGGATGGCCTGGAAGTATGCAGGCGCTGGGGGCAGGCAGGCTACTTGGGCCTTGCCTACTATGCGTTGGCGAAAACGCTCCAGGCGATGGGCGATGCACGCGGCGCACTCGATGCCATCCAACAGGCCGTGCAGGCAGCGGCCGATCTACCTGCATCAATCATCGCCCTGGTCACAGCCTGGGAGATGCAGATACGGTTGGCGCAGGGGGATACAGCAGCAGCATGGCGATGGGCGCAGGCAAGTGGATTGAGCGTTGGCGACGGACTTGAGTTTCATCGCTATGAGGAGTACCGCACGCTTGCCCAGGCCCTCATCGCCCAGGGCGAGCCGGGTGATGCTGTTGATTGGCTGGCACGGCTGTTGGAGCTGGCGGAAGCAACAGGGGCAGTGGGATATGCGATTGAGGTACTGGTCCTGCAGGCAATCGCTCTGCAAGCGAATGACCAGGCCGATCAGGCTCTGGCGACTCTGAGCCGTGCGCTCACCCTCGCCGAACCGGAGGGCTACGTGCGCACCTTCATTGACGAGGGTGCGCCGATGGGCCAACTGCTGCAGCAGGCGAGCGCCCGTGGGATGGCGGCAGACTATGTGAGCAAGCTCTTGGCAGTGCTGGAAGGCGAGACGAAAGACGAACCGTTTGCACTGCCTGTCCCGAGACAGGTCGAGGGAAGCGTAGCCAAAGGGCCTGCCCTGAGTGGAATCGAAGGGTTGGTCGAACCTCTGAGCGAGCGCGAGCTTCAGGTGTTGCGGCTGCTGACCACTCACCTATCGCGGAGGGAAATCGCGGATGAGCTCACCATCTCCGCAAATACGGCCCGCTTTCACATCAAGAACATCTACAGCAAGTTGGGTGTTCATAGCCGGTCAGACGCCATTCACCGCGCAGGGGAGTTGAACCTGCTCTAGTCCGACCGTGCGAAAATGCGTTTCACACAGGTGAGCCACATCCTCCACCATAGCGGTGGAGGATTGTTGTTTGTAGGACTACCCCCTCAGCTACCCCATTGGGGTGGTGACAACCTACCCCGTTGATGTCTATACTATGTCCACAGATGAGGAAGGGGTTCACGATGTACTCCAGTTAAGGAGGTATCGAATGCTGGAAAAGATCTATGGATATGCACTAGCCATGGTTCTGCCAGACAACCTGGAGGTTCCATCACACACAACACTGATCCAAGAACTCGAGTCCTTGCAGAGCAAATATCCCCACAGGATGTCTCTAAAGCTGAACGGGCGGTCGAGAGCAGGGAGGGATCTGGTCTGTGTGGAGCTAGGTGACTCTGATAAAGTCATTGCTGTAACGGGTGGCGCACATTCAGACGAACCCGCAGGAACCGTGACTTGCCTCTATCTTGCCAAAAACCTGCTGGAGAATCCTGAGTTCGAAGAGCTACTTCTGAAGCACAAGTTTGTCATTCATCCCATGCTCGATCCCGATGGCGCGGCCTTGAACTACCGGTGGGCACGTGAGGAATTCTCATACCAAGACTATCTTCTACACAGTTTCAGGAATAACAGGCCTGCGGAAGATTGCGAGCATGGAATCCCAGTCAACAAAGACCAGGAAATACGACCGGAACTGGGGTTTTTTAGAAGTAATGTTGACGTCTACAAGGGCAACATTGAATTCTACATCACTCTCCATACTACTCATCGTACAGGAGGAAGTATTTTTGCCATTTCGGCCAAGGGGGATCAGACAGGCAGAATCTCCGCCTTGGCCGAGTTATGCGAGAGATTTCAAGTCCCCGTGATGGATGTAGATTTGCATGGTGAAAAAGGGATCGAATACATTGCCCCTGGTTTCATCGCCGCTCCACCAATGGCCAAACTGGCCGAGAGGTTCAGAGACAATCCCGAGATTCTAAGTCAGATCAAGATGTCTACCTATGAGTATGTGGAGCATCACTGTGGGGCGCAATTCTGCCTAATCTCGGAACTTCCCTCCATTCTGGATCAAACACTCAGGGCTACCTGTGAGACGGAGATTGATCTGATGGAACTGAAAAAGGCGCATCTTGACAGTAGGAGGAAGTGGATTGCCGCTCTAGGAGATGCGGTAGAGGAATTGGAGTCTTTGGGCGTTACCGAAGACAATCCCTGGTTTGATAGAGGCAAGTTCAGTGCTAGATTTGGAATGGCGGGTGTTGAAGGCGAGGCAAAAGATTTAGCACGCTATGAGGGAATCAAGGCCAAACAATACGAGGTAAGCGACGAAAGGGTCGAGGAATTGGAGAGGGAGTTGAGTCTACACCAGTTGTATGTCAAGTGCCTTGGAGGCAGGGATGACCAAACACCTCTCCACCAGGACCATCTCCACCAGTTCCACGAAAAGTATAGGAAGTTGGAGGCTCTCATTGATTATCGAGTTGTACCATTAGACAGACAGGTCAGAATCCAGACGGCAATGATCCTGACCGGCGCTGACTTTTAGTTGCAGAAAGGGAAATCGTTGCGCAGAGGCCAGGCGTCAAGCGTACGTCTCTTGCCGGTCAGTTGGTCGTAGCGCCGGTAGTCGCGATCGTACCAGATGTCCCACTCGCTCGACTTCCTGCTGGGCCAGCCAGTAGCCCAGCCAACCGATCAGGCCACTGGCGATGCCGGTGCCACCCGCTCATCAATCCAGCGCAACAAGGAGTAGCAGACCGGGTCGAACCACCTGGTCCAGAAACGAACGGCCAATACGTTCACGGCCTCAAAGTCCACCGCGCAGCGCGCATACCCCTGTGCCCGCGCCCACTCCAGGCATTGGTTCAACAACGCCGTCCCGACACCCCTGCCGCGCGCTTCCTCCTTGATGAATGCACTCTCGATGCTGATCGTCTCCTCGTCCTGCACGATCTCACATCCGCCTACGTGCCCCGGTTCCAGGGCCATGCAGCCCACCGGCTCTCCTCCATCGTAGGCCAGCCACAGCGCGTGTCCCGGCTTCCTCAACCATTCCTCAGGCTCCTCCAGGTCGTGGATGAAGAAGGTCGGCGGCGCAGCCACGTGCCGCTCCAGTGCCTTGATAAGCGGCGTCACCTCCCGGGCGTCTGCCACGCCCGCCCGCCGTAGCTCGACCTCCGCCACATTACCCTCCACCGGCGTCAATTCCCGCACCCCATCCACGGCCACCATCCCGAACCCCAGCCAGTGCCAGCCCTCGATGCCCGCCCGGTCGTGCGCCGGCAGTGTCAGCGCGTGGAGGAAACAGCCATCCGCGACCCAGCGCGCCGAAAGATGGCAATACATTTCCTCGTACACGCGCCGGCTGTGTCCCAGTTCGGCCCCATTGGCCCATTCCGGGCTGTACAGGGTCCGCTTGCCCATCCACTCGCCTATCACGAATCCGGTCATGAAGCCGACCAGGCGGCCGCCACGCGTGGCAACGACGCCGTCGGCCTGTCCCATGATGCCACGTAGCATCTCCACGATCGTGTCGGCCTGCTCGTAGCGGGACGGCAGAATCGGCAGTTGTTGGCGCAGCGCCCGGTAGCGGGCACTGACCAATGCGGCGGCATCCTCAAGGTGCTCTTCTCGTAGTGAAGCGATCTGAAGTGACATCGTTTATTCTCCTATGAACATCCAGATGATTCGATGATTCTCGTCAGCCACTGTGGGACCCTGAAATCCGTCACCACTATGAAGCGTCCTTGCTCCCAGTCAGGGTATGGCTTGATGTCCAGGACAGGGGTCCCATCGTAGGCGTCAAGGCCTCGCACCCACAGGACGTTCTCTTCGCGTTTGACCAGTTCCACCAGGGTCAGCCCAATCGGATTGGGATGAATGGGAGACCTGGCGGCCAGAATTCCGAGCCCGTTACGTGGGTGATGCAAGACAGGCGGTTCAGTGCGCGCCACCCTGTTCAACCAGAAGATCACGTAGAGGTGAGACCACTCTTCTATCCCATCCAGGGCCGGTGCGAGGTCCTCGTCGAGCACGACCCTTGAGACAAGACTCCTGTCTTTGTCATTCTGATCCGGCGACGTCCGGCGCACGAACCCGATGGGGCTCATTTCGATTCTCTTGAGAGCACTATCTTCAAGGACCACTGCCAACCACTCCTATGAATATAGCAACCAGGCCAAGCGCGTTTTGAGCCCAATGCGCCACGATGCCGGGCGTGGTACTCTTCAATCTGCAGGCCACAAAGGATAGGGCCAGGGCTCCCGGCAGGATCGCCACCAGGTTCCACGTCCAGAACGAGTGAAACAGAGTCCACGGGCAATACATACAAGATGACCGCCAGTATAGCCATAAACTGGGTGAATCGTCATCACCCAAGTAGGTGATCAGGAGGGTGATGTTGGGGGGAGAAAACGTCCAGCGAGGCTATCCGCTCAAAAAATAGGCTTCGTAGGTGCCTGTGCTGACGTATCCCAGCTTTTCCGCCAACTTGCACGATTCAGGATTGGCCGCGTCCCAATGGGGATCCATGTGGCTCTCCAGGCAGTGTTTGACCAGCATGCTTCCCAAGGTGGTGGCCACTCCCCGGCGGCGGTATGTGGGCAACACGAATATGCTGACCTCAATCCCCTTGCTGCAGACCAGGGAAGAATACGCAGCACCAACGATGGTCTCACCATCCATCAGGCAAAAGCCCACCCCGCGCTCCACGAAATCTTCTGCCGAGTCAAACTGGGAGACGTCCACCACGCCATCGGGATCCGCCAGCGCGCGGGCTGCGATGGTCCCGTCAATCCGTTGAGCCTGGTCTCGAAGCGGTGAGCCGCGCAGCAACCGCTCGAGGTGCTCAGTGGACAGGTGCTCGGAGGAGAAACTGTAGCGGGTGATCTCGAACAGCCTGTCGCCGTGGATCTCTTGCGCGGTTTCGATCCACTCGGAAGGCGAGGGCATCAGCAGTTTCGGAGGGGACTGGCTTTCCACCATGGCCCGGCCGCCGGGGCTTCTTACCTCTCCCGCCAAGTAGCAGAACACTCCCAGTTGCATCACGAAGGCGGTCGGGTTGTGGGCGTCATCCACGAAGGCCTGGCCCATCTGTCCTTCGACGACGCAAGCTATGGAGATGTCCACCCATGGACTGGCCCTGAAGGCCCTGGCCAGCCTGATACGATGGGCTTTGGTAAGCGCAAACTCAACCATCGTGTGAGCCTCCTTCAGGCTTTTGCGCGCGCGACCTGGCGCACGATGCCGGCAAAGGTGGCCGCGTTGCGCCCCCGGCGTGTGGCCCCCAGGCCATCCAGGTCAGGGCTGGCGAGCAACTCGGCGGCGTGCTCCGGCGCGACGCTCCCACCGTAGATGATGCGCACCCGCCCGGCCACGTCGCCGCCCCACCGGCGGCGCAGCCAGGCGCGGACAAGGGCGCTCCCGGCAGCCACGCGCTCCGGCGAGGCGGGTTGCGACACCCCAATCGCGCTCTCCGGCTCGTACACGATGGCCATGCGGACTGCCTGTTCGGCTTCGACGCCGGCCAGCGTGCGCCCAAGCATGCGCTCGAGCGCCTCGGCCTGGGGGGCTGCGTCGTCGTGCGCCTCGCCGACCAGCAGGATGGGCGCGAGGCCCGCCTCGAACGCCAGGTGGACCTTGCGGTTGACCGTCGCGTCGTCGTCCCCCCGCTGGCGGCGGACCTCCCAATGGCCGAGCATGACCCAGCGGCATCCGGCGTCGGCCAGCAGTGCGGCGGAGATGTGGCCGGTGTGCGCGGGGTCGGTCGTGGCGGCCACGTCCTGCCCGCCCAGTTGTATAGGGCTGCCTTCGAGCGCCCGGGCGAGCGGCCAGAGGACAGTGTAAGCCGGGCAGAGCACCACCTCAACCTGGTCGAGCAGGTCACCGGCCAGCGCGCGCAAGTCGCGCACGAAGGCCAGGCTTTCGGCGACCGTCATGGACATTTTCCAGTTGGCCAGCGCCATGGGTGTGCGTGTCATGATACCTCCGGCAAGCCGCCAATTCATTCGCGGCCTTGACCGACATTTCGGGGTCAGTGACCAGTTTGACGCCCGTATGAGGCTGGATTATACTACAGTTCCAAGAACCCAAGGAGGAGGGTACAAATGGCCGGAAAGCTGTCTGGCAAGAAAGTCGCCATCGTCGTGGCTCACGAGTTCGAGGACGTCGAACTGCTTTATCCGCTGCTCAGGCTCAGCGAGGAAGGGGCGGAGATCGTGGTCGTGCCCGTGCGCGAGGGCCTCCACCCCCGCCCGTGGTTCGAGGACAAGCCGGTCACCGGCCGCTTCGGCCACACCGTCCCCATCCCCGTCATGGCGGAGGGCAAGCGGTACACGGTGGGCCGGCTGGAGGAACTGGACCCCGACACACTCGACTGCCTGCTCTTCCCCGGCGGCTATTCCCCTGACGTGCTGCGGCTGCACCCGGAGACGCTCGACCTGGTGCGCGCCTGCCACCGGCGCGGCAAACTGCTGGCCGCCATCTGCCACGGGCCGTGGGTACTGATCTCGGCCGGCGTCATGAAGGGGAGGCAGGCTACCGGCTACGCCGCCGTACACGACGACCTGGTGAACGCCGGGGCGGAACTGGTGGACGTGCCGGCCGTGCGGGATGGCAACGTCATCACCGGCCGGGTACCGGACGACCTGCCCGAGTTCTGCCAGGAGATCATCCAGGCGCTGTCCGAGTGAAGCGGCGGGGGACACCGCCGTGAAACAGACGGTGCAAGACTACCTTCCACGCACCACGCAACACGAAACACGTACCACGCACGACGCATTACGAGGAGCCCTGCGATGGACATAGAGCACGTCAGAGTCAGCCGCGAGGAGCTCGTTCTATTCTGCCAGCAGGCCTTTCGGCGGCTCGACCTCTCAGAACGCGATGCGGAGACGGCCGCCCGCGTGCTGGTGGCCGCCGACGCGCGCGGCATCCCATCCCACGGCGTGGCGCGCCTGCAGCGCTACATCAACGGCCTGGAGGCGGGCACGATCCTCCCGCACGCCCCCATCGAGGTGCTCATGGACACGCCGTCTTCGATCGTCATCCACGCGCACGGGGGGATGGGCGCTCCCACCAGCGTGCAGGCCATGGAGCGCGTGGTCCACAAGGCAAAGGGGAACGGGGTGGCCTTGGGATGCGTGCGGCATTCGAACCATTTCGGCATCGCCGGCTACTATGCGATGATGGCGCTGGAAGAAGATATGCTGGGCCTGGCCATGACGAACACGGCCGCCCTGGGAGTGCCCACGTTCGGGCGCCAGGTGATGTTCGGCACCAACCCGCTCGCCTTTGCCGCGCCGGCGGACGAGGAGCGCGCCTTCGTGCTGGATATGTCCACGACCGTGGTCACGCGCGGAAAGATCGAGGTGTACGAACGGCTGGGCCAGGAATTGCCGGCCGGGTGGGCGGTGGACCGGGATGGGTGGCCGGCGCAGGACGCCCCCTCGCTGCTGGACGGCATGTTCCGCCGCCTGGGCGGCGGCATCCTGCCGTTGGGGGGCGCGGGCGAGGACTTGGGCGGGCACAAGGGGTATGGGCTGGCGGTCATGGTGGACGTCCTGTGCGCAGTGCTGTGCGGCGCCCCTTTTGGGCCGGGCGTCTCGGACACGGCGACGTCCTCCGGGCGAGTCAGCCATTTCTTTGGCGCGATCCGCATTGACACCTTCCGCGACCCGCAGGAATTCCGCCGCGACATGGACCATATGCTGAGGGAGCTCAGGAACTGCCCCCCCGCGGCAGGGGCCGAGCGGGTCTACTTTGCCGGGCAGAAGGAGTTCGAGAAGGAAGCCGAATGCGCGCGCATGGGGGTCCCGCTCCTGCCGGAGACCTACGATCTGCTCTGTGAGATCGGGCGCACTCGCGGCGTCATCCCCCCTGCCGCCGCGCAGTCATAAGTGTTCCCCCCTCCCTCTCAGGGAGGGGAAGGGGGAGGGTAGGCTCTCGTGATGACAGACCTCACCCTCACCCCGGCCCTCTCCCTGTCAGGGAGAGGGAGGTGCGATGGGACGCATCGGGAGGTGAGCAGTACGTCGTCGTCCCCTTGACCGCCGACCGCCGACCGCCTGTGCGGAAAGGATCGAGATGAACGAGGCCACCAGCCCGGTTGGACCGGTGGATGCGCGTGAATATTGGGATCGCTCAGCCCCCGTCTACGCATCGGACGACGGGCATCGCAGGTTCGGCCGGTTTCTCGACCTGTACGAGGAAGGCTGCTGGCGCTACATCGAGCGAGTGCTGCCCGCAGTCGGCTCGAGCGTGATCCTGGAGGCCGGGTGTGGCACTGGCCGGTGGGTTGCGCGCCTTGCCCCGCTGGGCTACCGGATGGTCCTGTCCGACCTGTCACCCGAGATGGTCCACTACGCTCGCGAGAAGGTCGAGCGCTTGGGGTTGGGCGACCGGGTGGCAGCCTATCACGTGCTTGACATTTGTGACATGCATGCCCTGCCAGAGGCCACTTTCGACCTGGTGCTGGTGTTAGGGGGGCCGCTGACCTTGTGTCAGGACGCGCGCACGGCTGCCAGCGAACTCCGTCGCGTGACCAGGTCTGGTGGTACCGTGATCTGCGACGCCGCCAACCGCTACCGCACGGCGCTCGACCTGGTGCGTGGCGGGCAGTTGAGCCAACTGGCACAGGTACTGGACACGGGGCAGTTCTCGCGGCCCGATGGGCTGGTAGACCATCGCTTTGGGCCGCAGGAACTCGCCGGCCTGTTCGAAGCGCAGGGAATGGACGTTCTCCACCTGGCCGGCATCTGCCCGTTCTTCGATTTCCTGCCCAGCCGGGAACAGGTGGGTATCCTGGACGACGAGCGCGCTTTTAACACGATTCGAGACGCCAGCATGCGCTACGCGGAGGACCCAAGTGTGGTCAGCCTGAGCGGCCGTCTGCTGATCGTCGCCCAGAGAAGGAAGTGAGAGCCCTCAGGCTGGCTGGGCATTTTGCACCTGGAACGAGCGTAAGGTACAATAGTCAATGCCAATTGCTCAACACAAGGGGAGCCGTCTTCCCTGACGGCTCCCCTGACAACCTGTATGCGCAGTGAACGAGGCAGTTTGCCTAAGACCAGGTCATAGTATTACCCTGCGACACTTGCATGGGCCGTGCATATTCTTGAGTGGCGACTTGTTCATTGTTCATTGGGGCATTGTTCATTGTTCATCTGCGGCTCTGCCGCGCTATCGCAGTAGCGTTGTCATGCGAAGGGCAGGTGCCGGGACAGCAGCGCCATACCGTTCCTGCAGATGCCTGCCCCATGCAACCAGCCGGCACCCCAGCCAGGTCAGCGCCCGGCAGTAGAAGCGCGCGTGGCCGTTTTGCCTGGCCAATCCCTGCTGTGCAAATCGCTCCTGCTTCGCCTCCCTCAGCAGGTCTCTGCGGCGCTCTTGGTGTACCATGACGTCAACCCAAGTGTACAACATCTTCCACCTCCGCAAGCCTGACCGTGCACGCAAGTTCTGTCGGCCGAATCGGCGGCTGCCAGGGCACCAAACGGTTAGCAGTGCTGCGTCGCCGTCTCTCTGCCTCATCCAATCCTGCCTATAGTGTAACACAAGTACCTCATCGGCGCACCGGCCTGGTGGACAGTCTTGGGACCGGACATGTGGCCAGTTTCTTACCTGGTCAAGTGGCCAGTATTTTCCGGTGACCGCACCGCTCGATTTGCTCCCCGTCTCCCACTCTGGTATAATGCCCGCGTTCGAGCGAGGAGGGCGGCCATGACGGAGTGGCAGACAGACAATAGACGTGGCTTGAGTATCGGCTTTAGCCTGATGGCCGCCGTCGTCCTGATAGACGTGGACCTGATCTGGCTGGCGACGACCCGCCCGCTGGGGATCGGGACATTCGTGATCAGCCTGGCCGTGCTGCTCAGCCTGATCCTGCTGGGGTTGGTCGGGTACTGGTTGTACGGCCTGGCCCGCTCGGGATATACCCTCGACCGCAACGCGCTGGTCATCCACTGGGGGCCGACGGAGCAAATCATCCCCACCACCCAGATCAAGCGCGCACTGAAGGGGGACGAAGTCGCCGGGCACGTCCAATTCCACGGCGTCATGTGGCCCGGCCACTGGGTCGGCTACGGCGAGGTTCCCGGCACGGGTTCGGCCTTCTTTTACGCCACCGTCCCGCCCCGCGAGCAAGTCTACATCGTCACGCCCGGCCTCACCTACGGCATCTCCCCCACTGACCCGCAACGCTTCCTCGACTCGCTCCGCCAACGGTTGCAGATGGGACCTACCCAGATCGTGGAGCAATCCTCGAAACGACCGGGCTTTCTGAACTGGCCTCTCTGGCGGGATACCATGGGACTGGCTCTGCTGGCGGCGGGCTTCCTGGCGGTCCTGGCACTGACCGGCCTGTTGTGCTTCCGGTTTCCCGCATTGTCCCGGCTGGTGCCCCTGCACTTTAACGTGGCAGGCACCCCCGACCGGCTGGGCCCCCGAGGGCAGATCTTTTTCATCCCCTTCATCGGCCTGCTGGCCCTGGTGCTCAACGGCATCCTGGGAGGGCTGGCATACAAGTACGAGCGGATGGCCAGTTACCTGCTGTGGAGCGGGGCCGTCCTCACCCAGGTGCTGGTGTGGATCGCGGCGGTCGGGATTCTGGGACAGATGTAGATGCTCGGAACCGTCAACCCCTTTGAACTCCTCGGCGGGTTCGCCCTCTCTCTCGTCATCGGCCTGCTCGGCTACAAGCGCGGGGCCCTGAGCGGCAGCGGTGTGGCGGGCGCGCTCATCACCGGCACGCTCATGTTCGGGCTGGGGGGATGGGAGTGGGGGACCCTGCTCATCGTCTTCTTCATCTCTTCCAGCGCATTCTCCTTCTACCGCGCGCGCGAGAAGCAGGCGCTGGCGGAAAAGTTCGCCAAGGGCCACCGGCGCGACCTGGGGCAGGCGCTGGCCAACGGGGGCCTGGCGGCGCTCCTGGCCGTGCTTTCCCAGATTTTCCCCTCCTCCCTGTCCCGACTTTTCCCCCCCTATCAGGTCTCCCAACTTTCCTCCCCCTATCAGGGGGGGTATGGGGGGGTCTGGTTCCTGGCCTGCGCCGGGGCGATGGCGGCCGTCAATGCCGACACCTGGGCCACCGAACTGGGGGTGCTGAGCCGGCGTCCCCCGCGCCTGATCAGCACCGGCCGGCCGGTCGAGGTGGGCACCTCGGGGGGCGTCACCTGGCTGGGGATCGCCGCGTCGCTGGGGGGCGCGCTCCTGATCGGCCTGTTCGGCGGGCTGGGGCTGGCGGTCCTGCGCCAGGGCTGGGCGCAGGCGGCCACAGTGCTGCTGGCGGCGACGGTGGGCGGGGTGGCCGGGTCGCTGTGCGATAGCCTGCTGGGGGCCACGGTCCAGGCCATCTACTGGTGTGACGCCTGTGGGAAGGAGACGGAGCGCCGGGTGCACCGTTGTGGGGCTGAGACGCGCTTGCAGCGGGGGTGGCGCTGGTTGGACAACGACCTGGTCAATTTCGTCGCCTCCGCCGCGGGTGCGCTCGTCGCAGCCGGGATCGGATGGGCGCTGCTGAAAGGGGTGTTTCTATGATTCTACCGGGCGTAGACGAAACGCGGTATGGCCCTTACGACGTGGTGGTGGCCGGCGGTGGTATGGCGGGCCTTGCGGCGGCCATCGCGGCGGCCCGCCGCGGCGCCAGCACCTTGCTGGTCGAAAAAGCGGGGTGGCTGGGCGGCATGGGCATCACCGGCGCGACCGGCCTGCATAGCTTCTTCAACGTCTTCGACGCCCATCCCGGCGCAGGGCGGCTGCGCGTCGTCGCCGGCATCGCCCAGGAGCTGGTGGATCGCGTCGCGCAGCACGGCGGCGGGATCGGGCACGTGCGCATGGAGCGTGGCGGCGATTTCTTGAGCATGATCACGCCCGTCGAGCCCGAGACGTTCAAGCTAGCCGCAGCACACACGTGCCTGGAAGCCGGGGTGAAACTCCTGCTGCACACGGTAGTGGATGAGGTCCGCACGGCCAATGGCCACATCGAGGGAGTCGTGGTGTGGAACAAGGCCGGCCGCAGCCTGGTGCGCGCCAGGCAGTACGTGGATTGCACGGGCGACGGCGATTTGGCCGCCTACGCGGGCGCGCCCTTCGAGCATTTCAAGCCGGGCGACCCAGGGGCGTACCCTGCGGGGTTCACCTTCCGGCTGTGCAACGTGGACCTGGCCAACATGGAGGCGGACCTGGAGCGGCGCGGGCTGATTGCGCAACTGGCCCACGCGGTCAAACCCGGCACTGCCAGGCCAGACCTGGTGCGCCTGGGCATTGATACGCGCCGGCTGCGCGAGGCCGGTGTCGAGAACGCCCCCTCCTATTTCATGGCCTGCTCGCTCCGCCCGCGCGAACTGACGTACTGCAACTGCGTCAACTATGGGCCGAACGACGGCCTGGACGTGGAGGCGCTGTCGGCCGCTGAGACGGAACTGCGAGGGCGAATGTTCGAGATAGCCGAGATGTTCCGCGAGCACGTCGCCGGGTGCGCGCAGTGCTACGTGGCCGGGCCGGCGCCGGCCGCGGGCCAGCGCCGCGCGCGGGCGATCCGCTGCGAGTACGAACTGACGCAGGAAGATTGCACGACGGGGCGGCAATTCGAGGATCAAATCGGCTGTTTTGGGTTCATTGACCACCCCTATGAGCGCGTCCACCAGGCCGGGGCGTACGGCATCCCTTACCGGGCATTGGTCCCGCGCGGGGTGGACAATCTGCTCATCGCCGGGCGCATGATGACGGTGGAACTGGTCGCCCACAACAGCACGCGCAACACGGTGTGTTGCCTGGTGTGCGGGCAGGCGGCGGGGACGGCAGCGGCGATGGCGGCGGCGCGGGGCGTGGCCCCGATCGCCGTGGACGTGCCGGCCTTGCGCCAGGCGTTGCAGCGCGATAGAGTCCTGCTGGAAGCACGCCCCGATCCCATCTGACGATAAACGCGGAGGTGGCATGGGAGTGGGGGTAAGGAGGCCCGCGCGGCTGGTCGTGGTGGACGTAGATGGCCTGCGGCGCGACGTCTTTCGGGCGGCGCTCGAGGCGGGCCATCTGCCGCACGTCGAGCGGATCGTGGGCGGGCGGGATGGGCAGGCGGCTTATCCGGTGGATGCGCTCAGCACGGCGCCTTCCATCACCTTCGCAGGCCAGGCGAGCATCTTTACCGGCCAGCACCCCGGGGTGCACGGCATCGCCGGCAACGAGAGTTTCGACCGGCTAGGCCGCATCTCCGGCGGACGGCCGCGCCATTTTGGCTTCGACGTGGGCTACACGCTGGCGGTAGACGACGCCGTGCGCGTCTTCACCGACGGGCTGGCCTCGCAACTGCTCAATCCCGAGACTCCCACGCTCTACGAAACGGCCTCCGCCCACGGCCTGAGTTCTGTCGTCGCGTACAATATGTACGCGCGCGGCGCCAGCGCCTGGCTGGCCCCCCACGTGGTCGAGATTGCCCGCTTCACCAAGGGGCAAGGGGTGCTGGGGCTGGAGGCGGGCCGGTACGATAGCGGGATGCTCGATCGCCTGGTCGAGCACCTGGATGCCGGCCACCGCCCGGACGTCCTCACCGCCTATTTCATGGGGCTCGACCACCACAGCCACGTCCACGGGCCGGCCTCCCAGCCGGAATATCTGCGGGACGTGGTGGACCCGCAGATGGGCCGGCTGCTGGAAGCGCTGCAAACGCACGGTATGCTGGAAGGCACGCTCTTCGTGCTGGTGAGTGACCACGGCCAGATCGAGGTCGTCCCGGACGACCGGCACTCGATCCGCCTGGGCTTTCCCTTCGACCAGGAACTGGGCCACGTGTTCGAGGCGCTGGGGTTGGACGTGCACGACCTGCCGGGGGAGGACCCGGCCTGCGACGCAGTGATGGGCCTCAACGGGGGGCTGGCCCACGTCTACCTCCAGCACCGGCAGGCGCGCTGGGCCGATCCGCCGCGCTACGAGGAGGACGTGCTGCCGGTGGCGGAGGCCTTCCGCCAGATGAGCGAGAGCGGCAAGTACGAAGAGGAGTTGCAGGGCAGCCTGGAACTGATCCTGGTGCGGGATGCCGAACACGAGGGCTGGCGGGGAGAGTATCGCGTCTACACGGGCGATGGGCAGACGGAGCCGCTGGAAGGCTACCTGGCCGCCCATCGCGAGCTGAGCTACGCCGGCGCGGCCCAGCGCATCCGGCTGGCGGCTTCCGTGGAGACGGGCGACCTGATCCTGGTGGCCAACGGGCGGGAAGGGTTCTACTTTGGCGCACCGCTGAGAGGGATGCACGGCGGGCTCTACCCGGGCGAGTCGGAGGTGGTGCTGACGTTCGCCTATCCCGGTGGATCGCCGGATGAGCTCGCGTGGCTACGGGAGGCGGTGGCGGGCATGGTGGCCGACCGCTGCGCGAACGAGGGTGGCCGGGAGCCGAGCGTGGCGGACATGGTGCCGGTGGTGCTGGCGTTGATGAAACTGGAGATAAGCCAATGACATTCTTTACCGTCAAGGATCTGCCCGGCAAAGATATGCTGCCGGGCGTCGTGCGCCGGGCGGTGTACCTGGAGCACGTGATGATGACGTTCTTCGACTTTGCACCGGGGAGCGTGGTCCCGGAGCACAGCCATCCCCACGAGCAGATCACGTACGTGGTGCAGGGGGCGATGGAGTTTCACCTGGGGGAGCAGACGCAGGTGTTGCGGGCCGGCAGCGGCGTGCTGTGCCCGCCGGGCGTGCCGCACGGGGCCAGGGTGCTCGACGAGCCTACGGTCGCGCTCGACGGCTGGTATCCTCTGCGCGAGGATTACAAGTAGCGACGTGCGGGGGCACAATGCGGGTGGCTACACTCGCGGACGGGGGAACATGCTCCTGGCACTCCTGGCCCTGGCCGGCCTGGGGGGCCTGTGCCTGATCGCCGGTGCGCGGGTGTGGGAGCGTGCACGCGACGGACTTGATCCACGGCCACTGCCCACGTTCCCCACGGCCCCACCCTATACCCCCTGGCCCACGCCGCCCGTCGCCCTGGCGTTCGACCTGCCCCTGCTGCCCGCCGAGGGGTACGGCCCCTACGTGCGGGGAGAGAGCGGGCCGCTGGCAGTGAATACCCGCTACGGCGCGCAGAACCCGGCGCTAGGCGCGCGTTCCAACTGTTTCCGTGACGCCGAGGGGGAGAGCGTCCCCTTCAGCCAACTCTACCATGCCGGGGTGGACCTGTTCGCGCTGGACGACGCCGGCCAGGTGGCCTGGGGAGCGGCCAGGCAAGCGCCAGTGTACGCCGTGGCCGATGGGGTGGTCGTGCTGGTCCAGGATGCGGGTGCCGACGGCACCATCGTCATGGTCGAGCACCTGCTGGCCGAGGGGAGTATGGTATACTCGGTCTACTGGCACGTGGACTACGTGCAGGTGCGGGAGGGGCAACCGGTGGCGCGTGGACAGGTCATCGCGGTCGTGTACGACCGAGGGCTCAACAGCCACCTGCACTGGGAGATGCGCACCTTCCGCGACGGGACGGACCTATTTCCAGCAGGGACGGCGGGGGCACGCGGGACCTGTAACGGCTACGTCGCTGGCGTGGGGTACACGTGGGACGACACGGGTGAGAGCACTCGCGCCCACCCGGACGCCTATGGCTACCTGGACCCGGTGCCCTTTGTCGAACGCTACTAATAGCAGTTATGCCTCTTTGCCCCGTCTGTTCATTGACACCAGCCAGCAGGCATGTTATACTCTCCACACTCAAACACGATCAACACAGAGGACAACAGCGGGTACAATGGATACTGCTACCGCGGAAGACGAAGCACGTAAGTCGGAATTGATTCTCGAAGCCAACCTGCTGAAGGCCCAAGGCCAATACCAGGACGCTACTGACCGATTCGCCGAGGCGGCCCGCATTGAAGAGCGGTTGAGTGAAATGCTGCTCCAGAACAAGTTGCTAGACAAGTATTTTGTCCATCGTTTCAGCGCCCTCAGTTGCTGGGCTCAGGCAGGCAACATCTACCAGGCCATCGCCATGGGTGAAGAGATGCTGGCTCGTCCCGACCTCCCCGGCCATCTGCACCAGCGCATCCAGGAGTACGTGCAGCTTCTGCGGACTCGTCGCGTGCGCTGGCTTGTCGAGTTCGCTCCTCCTGCTGTCCCCGTAGCAGTATCACAATGACCTGCTGCCGGGTTCCCCGCAGGTCTGACAGGTCTCACTTCTGCAGTTCAGGGAGGGTACATCCATGAACCTGGGTGTCTTGCAGCGATGGTTGGGGTTGGTGTCCGGCGTCTTTGCGCTCGTGGCCGGACTGGTGACCGCCCTGTGGGCGTACACCAAATTCGTCCTGGAGAGGGGCCTGCTTCCTCCCATTCAGTTTGACGTCGAATGCAGCCCCGTCGGACTGCAGGGCGACAAGAAGGTGCTCGAGATCCTCATCCACCTGAAGAACCTCGGTTCGTCTACCCTGGTGGCAAAGAACATCCGGGCGGACGTCCTCTACCTGGAGGCCGTTGACGAGCCGAGCCTGTTCGACGACGCGGGGCGTACCACGTTCGGGAGGCTGCGTTTTCCCCACTCCCTGCGCAAGGAATTGGAACGCCGCGATGCGCCTCCCGCTCCCACTGACAGCGGGTACCACCTTCCCGAAAGCTGGGAGCCTTCGGGAAGGTCCGGCGTGCGGGAACAGCGCGGCTTTAGCATCGTGCCGTATGATACCTTCGTGCAACCCGGAGTAGACCAAATCTACACGTTGGTCACCGCTGTGCCGGCGTCCACCATGTACGTACTCGTCTGGTCATCGTTTCAGTATGCCCAGCACCCCTCGCTCTTGCAGCGGTTCATTCTATTCCTGAGCCGCCGCCTTGGCCTCCTCCAATACAGCCTGCGCCACGTCGGAAAGCCGCACACGATCGAGCGCGTGTTCCGCATTGTGGAGGAACAAGCCGGAGGGTAGACCGCTGAGGTGCCATTAGTCTTCGAGTACCACGAGGCCTTTCCTGACCAACAGGCCCACGAAGGACAGCCCCTCCTCACCAAATTGTTGCTCAATCTCAGCCAGTGTCAGGGAGCCATCCAGTACATCAAGTAGAGATCTGGCGTTGGCCGACACCGGTTGCACTTGCCCTCCACGAATGAGCAGCCAGCCAAAGGATTCAGCCCGGGTTTCGAAGCGCGCGATGGGACGGGTATCTGCAGACAGTACAAGTTCCGACGGCGGAGCCGGGTCGGTGTCCAAAGACGCCATGATCAAGTCATCCCGAGCGGCGCCCAGCAACATGGCCTGAGCGCGACAACCTCCATGACATCGGGTGTAGACAGCACACTGCTCACATGCGGAGGGAATACAGGCGTGCCAAGCGGCCCAGGCAGGGCCATCCACAATTTCTGCCACTTCCTGCTCAAGCAAATTCCCACATAACAGTGGGACATGATTGCAGGGGCGCACATTTCCCCACGGGTCTATGGTCCAGAAAACCACCCCCGCCAGGCAGCCGTCTGACGAGTTGGGCATGAAGCACTGGGGAATACAGACGCTCCACTCCACCGGCCACCCTGCACTGCGCAGCCGCTCGACCTGATAAATGGCCTGACGCAACTGGCCCGGCGATGGTGCACAGGGGGCCTCCCCGACCAGCCGGTTGAACACGGCGCGTCGCGTGCCCAGATCCCGGCTCAGTCGGGCCATGGTTGTTACGTCATCGAAGTTGTGGCTGGTGATGACGGTACTGGTGTTGACAGTCAAACCGGCCGCACCAGCGCGGGCGATGTTGGAAACCGTCTCCTCGAAGGCGCCGGGCACTCCACAGAAAGCGGCGTGAGCGGCGTCGTTGCTACCGTGGACAGAGATGAGCAGGCTGCACAGTTGAGGAATCTGGCGCAGCACTGCGACGAGGTGTGCAGGGTCGTGCCACCGCCCGTTGGTGAAGACGGAGAAGGGGATGTCCATCGCGCCGATGGCACGCGCGATGGCGGCAAACTCGGGGTGTAACGTGGGTTCACCGCCGGTCAGGCGCAGGCTGTGGACGTAGGGGCGCAGTTTCTCTAGCACTTGCCGCCAGCCGGCCAGATTGAGGGGCTGGGGCAGGGAGGGCAAGCGGCAGGCTCTTTCCTGCACGAAGACATTGCTGCAGCCGGGGCAACGGTTGCCACAGACAGTTGTCAATTCCAAGTGGCAATAGATTGGACCGGAGAGCCTGAGCATCGTCTTACAGGAACCGCGCCATCAGGATTTCGTCCACGTACTGCCCGGCAATACGATGTTGCTCTCTGAGTACTCCTTCAACGATGAAGCCGAACTTCTCGTAGACATGGATGGCCTGCTGGTTGCTGGCAAAGACTCCCAGCGTGACCTTGTGCAGCCCTTTATACCTGGCCCAGTCAAGGAGGTAAGCAATCATCCGGGTGCCGATTCCCTGGTTACGGTACTCGGCGATGAGCGCCATCCCTAAGTCGGCCACATGGGCACTGGTCCCTGATGTGGTGAACATGCGCCCATGACCCACCACACGGCCATCTGTTTCCGCCACGACGATCAGGTCGTTGTGCAGATCACCCCCGACGGCCAAGATCCTGCGCCAGCGTTCGGGCATAGCAAAGTAAGAGGGCACCAGGTAGATGCCCTCGTTACACACAGCGTTGATGTTGCGCTCAATAGCGTCAACATCGGCAACAGTGGCCTTACGGATGCAAGGGACAGCCATCTGGGAGGAACCTAACAGTCTTTGCCAGCAGATTCCTCAGAACCGTCGGAGCAGTCTTTGATAGCGGGGGCGGCAGGGTTTGCCGCCGGGTTCGAGGACTTGTCCTTGCTGTGGCCCTTGGGCATCAGTTGTACAGGTCGCTTCTTCCTGCCCTTCCTTTTCGCACCCGAAAAGAACTCGAGCGCCAACTCAAGCGTACTTCCCGTTGTTGGAGGTAGATCGCCGGTCAAGACTCACACTCCTTATGGGTCTGGCAATCACTATACCTCCATGATATACTCTTCACAGGTTGTTGTCAAGTCCAAATAGTCCTTCTCCAACCCTTGTTCCTTCCAGAAGCGGATCAACTGCTCGGCACACCGGCGTCGCCAATCGTCGTCCGGTAGCCCGTCGAAGAACTCCTCCAAAAGGTGAAATTTCCGGTCGAAGCGCTGGCGGTTTAGCCGTGCCAGGTGGGCATAGTTTTCCCCCAAACGGTGAAATGCCTCTTCGTATTCACCGGCATCGAACGCTACCTGAGCCAACAATTCCTCCATCTCAGCATAGGCCAACCCGAAACTGAACCCTTGCTCCTGAAAGTCCCGTCGCAGTTCTGCGGCGTATTCTGTGACTTGCTCCAGGTCATGGGCACCGTATGCCATCTCTGCCAATCGTACCAGGTCGTTGGCGATGAATAGGTTGTCGTTGCGCTTGCGGGCCTCTTCGAGGCTCCTGACAAAGGCCTGCTGGGCGGCCTGTGTATTCCCCAGTGCCCGCTCTGCAATGCCAATCTTGTTCCACAGGTTGGGAAGTTCAGATCCGATTTGGGAGGCTTCGCATATCTGGCGACTGTCCCCGTAGTAACGGAGCGCCTCTTCGAAATGCTTCCGTCTGGCAACCGGATCCTGTGCGGTTTTTCCTCTCAGGTAACATACCCAACCGATGTTGCGAATGGCCCCCGCCAGACCAAGTTTATCATGGATTTGCTCGAATATTTGCCTGGCTTGCTCAAAGTGTTTCCCTGCTTCATCGTGCTCCTGCATGTCGCGCAGTACCATACCAAAAGTGTTGTGACTGAGGGCCAGATCACGCAGGTAGGCTGACCCCGAGTATTCTTCTTTGAGTTTGAGTCGCTCCCGCGATCGGAGGGCGCGTTTGCACCACTGAAATGCTCGGGACAGATTCCCTCGCAACCGTTCCACGTTCCCGGCGTTGTTCAGTGATGCGGTCCACCACTCCAGGTCACTCTGCTGGCAAGCAATATTGCGCGCCTGCTCAAAATAAACAACAGCCTTGTCCATCAGCCCCTTGCGTCTGTGTACAATGCCGATACTGTTTAGCAGGAAGGCAATGTCAGCCCGCACTCCATGTAGGTCAGGGATGTTGCACTCGTCTGGCAACTTCTCGCCTACCAATTCCAATTGCCCCTCCAGGTTACGGCAAAGGTCCAAGGCTTGCTCGTAGCATTCGATGGCACGGTCTTCATCTCCCTTACGTTCAGCATATACTCCCAGCGCGGCCAGGGCCGTAGCGCGGGTTCGTTTAGTACAAGCCGGGTTATCAAGTGCGTCCTGCGCCCATTGCCGGGCATTCTCCAGGTTCCATTCCCCCAGGCTCACCCAGGCATGCGCCGCCTGGCAGAGGACACGTAGCACCGGATCACGCAACCTGCGGTTGGCTTCGTCCCCTTTCGAAAGCAACATCCTCATCAGGTCCAGCCTGTATGTGCTCCAGGCTTCAGCCATCTGACGCCAGAATTTGGGACGGGCTTCTTCCAGGTTGCTGTACAACCAATGATACATGAGCTCTGCCTCGAGGCTCCATCGTTTCCGTTCATCCATTTCCCGGGCGAGTATGCGCCCATAATACTTGACCGCCTCGGCACTGATTGCCCGCCGCACGCCCTGGGTCGCATCAATCGCGTCCCACACATACTGCTCGACCAACTGTTGCAGCTCGTCGTGCAACAAACAGTCGCCTGTCTCAGTCCAATACTTCACAAATGAGAAGCGCCTGAGTTTCTGGATGACCTCCCCTGAGTCAAACCCCCTCTCTTTGAGCTCTGGGTAGGTTGCATCCAAGATTTCAGCGTTGAACCGATGATAGATGTGAGCCATGCGCAGAATAGCTTCATGCTCAGGAAACTCCAGGTCACGGACTTTGGCTACCATCTCTATCTTGAATTGTTTAGGAGGCAAATCTGCCAAGCCAGTGATAGTTCCGACTCCCCATTCGGCCAGCCAGTCCGCTGCCAAAGCGACAATGAGGGGATGCCCTTCGCTTTTCTCCCATATTGTCGGCACCTCCCCGGCGGGCTTGACCAAGTCAGCGTACCTGCGTGGGTCCACTTGCAGCGGCACATGCTCCTCCCCACGTCTGGCCAGACACTTTTCCAGATATTCCTGGACCTCTGGCAATGAAAAAGGCACTAACCTGAGCAGGTGCACCTCTTCCGCAGGCAACGGTACGTCGGCCAAAATGAATTCATTGCGGCCCGCGAGAACTACGATCGCATTGCCGCGCATCTGTGGCAGAACTTTCTCCAGAAACCATCCGGCCACTCCAGTCTCTGTTGCCCTCTCGAACGTGTCGAAGAACAGGACGACCGGGCGCCCAGATGCAAGATCCCGAAGGCCGGAGGCGAAATGTTCTATTGCACGGCCAAGCATCTCCTCGCGTATCGAAGTGGGACCTGTGCCGCACTGTTCCAGAAGCTCGGACAACCGTGGAAAGTGCTCGAAGTCCAGGCGGGAACCGATAGCATACAGTAGGCCTGTTTCAGTCTGTAGATCCGTGTAGTAGAAGTCAATCAGGCCAGAGTGGGTCACCCCCTTGGCCTGGGACAGTGCAATCATCCGTTCCAAGAGCCGGGTCTTGCCCGTCCCCCCCTGCCCACTCAGGGCGAGGACCCAATATCCGACCCTGCGCTCCAACATGGAGGTAAAATCTGCCAACTCGTCGGTACGTCCCACAAAGATCTGTTCGCCGTTCATCCTTGACCTCCTGGCTTGTTCGAAGTGGTCTCTGACTGCGGGCTGTCTCCGTTCGCTGCTTCTATGACCGATATCAGACGAGCTGAGAACTCCATCAGGTCTGTATCTCTGCTCAATTCCTCCTTGAGCACAGTCCGGCCGTGGGGTGTCTCTCCTCCCTCGGGCATAGGATAATATTTCAGGTAGTCCTTTATTAGTCTGCACAGCCGGTCGGCGATATCTTCGGTACTGGCGCCTCGTGCGTTCTGGAGGCGCACTTCGTGGTATAACCGTTCAATGATGAAGCCGCTGCGGTTCTCCGGCACCCGGCCAATCCATTCGTCGTACAGCCCGATCAAGTCCTGGTTGATCTCCTGGTACAGTTTCTGGTTCGTGAGTTTCACATTGAGCGCCAGCATTCCCCGGATCGTATCGTCCAGCGCGTACCCTCTGCGGTCCGACCTCCACTCGACCAGTGTGGTCTTCACCATTGCACCCACGACGCCTAGAAAATAGGCTGCGCTCTTGTCGGCGAACGGATCCTGGACAAACCGCGTCAGCAGGCGGCGCAGCACGTTGACGTCGAAATGGCGTGCCAGAGCCACCACGCGATAAGCGTGTCGGATGTCTGAAGGCACGTCCTGCATCACGATTTGCTCGATCAACTGATCTACCAATTCCTGTACCAGGCGCGCCCGGTACTCGTCGAAGTCGGTGCACTTGAACGGCCGGCCGATCTCCTGCTCTATCTTAAGAATACTCTGGAACACTTGGACGTTACCGAAGGGATGGCCGTAGGTGAGGCGCATGACCTCAGCAGCCAAAGCGCTGTATCTCTTTGGTAACTGCTTTCGGGTCGTCCGTTCGTCAAAGGGATCGAGCCGTGCCGGGTGAGCGCGCCGGCGTACCTCGAACCGCTTCCAGCGGTGTGGTGCCCGGCTGGCGGCGATCACCAGTGCGCGGTCGGTGCGGATCAGCGGGCTGATCACCTCGTCTTCCATCCAGTCGAGCAACTCGGGATCGGCCTTCTCCAGCGTGTCGAGGAAGAGCACGGCCGGTCCGTTGTGGTCTCCGGTCAGATTGGTGGCGATCTCTCGGAGCGCCACTTGATCCTGGGGGTCAGTGAAATCAACGAAGGCGTACGGAAGGCGTTTGTCGCTGACACGCTCTTCCAATTCCCGGAGAAGGACTGTTTTGCCGATACCGACCACGCCGTGGAAATTGACCACGGCCTGGAAGACGGAACCACCATACTGAATGATGCCAATGCGTTCCTCCACTAGGTTGATCTGCTCCTTGCGTCCAACAAATTTGTGGATGGACGTAGATGATATAGTAGACATTGTGATACCCCTTCTTAGTTACAGAATAGTACCTCTCATGATAGCACCTCTTTATTCTTGATGGAGAGGAAAACCCAAAGGGCGCGACGGGATAGGACGCCACCGGGCGCGTTCGCGTGTAAAGATGTTAATCGCCTTATCCAGTGCTTCTTGACCAATGCGAAGTTCATCCCCAGTCAAGAAATCCTGGACATGGGTGGCAAAGAGTTGCCGGCAGAGGAGCACCAGATGGCGCGGCGAACCTTTGGCGCAGGCTACAAGCCTCCGTTCCGCCTCTTCTGGTGTCAATTGAGGCGAGAAAAATAGGGGGGCCAAAGTAGGCACTTGCCTCTCACTAAACACATAGAGGCGTGAGTGAAGAGTTTCAAGAAGGTCCTCGTCAGACCATGTGATTTCCCGCACTACCAGGCGGTCCGGCCTGAGCCCTTTGTCCAACAGGACAGATTTCAGGTGAGAAGGCAGAAAGAACTTGAATGCCACATGCTCTATTTCGAGCAAAGAAAGATGCGAAAGCAAGGGGCTGAGGAAAAGCGCGCCCGCCATCGGATCAAAGGAGACAGGATGAAACTCATCAACGCGGTCCACCAGCACATAGACAGCACCCATGCCGAGTGCCACGAGTGTGGTGACAAGGACCTCAAAGTCGCGTAGGGGGGCAGTTTCATCTACCTGGCTTCGCTCGTAGGCCTGTACTAACTGTAGCCTGGCCTCGTCGGCGTCCAGTCCTATCTGAGGGAGCAATGCAAGTATACGACGCAACGTAACTTCATCGCTGTAGGCTCCAAGGATACGCAATAGTGATCTCTGGATGAACTCATCCTGCCCATCTAAGGATAATCGTAGGTGTTCAGATGGCTCTTGTCCCGTAGTAGGTGTGCTCAGTCCGAATAGGCCAGTGAAAGGCATATCCAGTACAGACAGTGAAAGCTCATTCAAGCGATCAACGATTTCAGAGCGTTCAGCTTTGCGTGCTTCGATATCCCCGTATCGCCGAGACTGTCCGATATTTTCGATCAGTCGTTGCTGATAAGCAAGGAATTCAGAGTAACGAGGAAGATCCTTCACTCGATTCCGCAATTGATGTAGTCCAGTTTCATAATAGGAATAGGCATCAAACTGGTGAACATTTGCGTCTGATTTTCCCTCGGATGCACTTGCCCCCGAAGCCACATCAACCGCCTGAACGCTTACGGATAATCTATCTGCCTCCAATGCTCCCACTACTTCAACGACGCCCTGTCTTAGGATTTCGGCCACGTGGTGGTGGACGTTGATGGAACAATGGACACCATCTACATCCCAAGCGATGAGACCGGTCAGGTTATTGAAGTTAGTGTAGGAAATACTCAGGACAGGGCCCCGCGTGCGCTCGTTGGTTTTACAAAAATGCTCCACCATCACACAGTTAGCGGTTTTGCCCCCGCCCTGTGGTGCGAAAAGCACAGCGCTCTGAGGTGCAGCCGCCGTACCCAGAATGGTGTCGAAACAGGATGGCTCGACGAAATACTCGTGCAGGCGCAGATCGCGCCTAGCCTCTGTTTCCGAGAATGGATGCTCACTAAAACCAAAGGCCCGCAGCCAGTTGTCAATCCTGAGTTCAACTGCGTCGTCCATGCGACTACCCCAAAAATCTGCTCCGGCCCTCATCCTCGCGGGCCACTCACCCCGAGGACGAAGCCGGGAGCGGATGTCAATGCACGAGTAAATCTGCGTTTCAAGCCCTTTCAGTCCAGTGGAGGTAAGACGCCGGTGGGTCTCGTTCTCCGCCGACCCGAATGGTCGGCCAGTTTGCCCCGGTAATTGTAGTCATTTGTGTTTACTCCTCTCTTCTTAGCTTTAGCGCCCTTATGGTACCATAAGTTCAGAATTGGCACTTGACGCTGTGGCGACAAGGGAGGTTCAAAGTGGCTACAAAGGGCTGACGATTATGGTTTTCTTTGCGTGGAGGACCAGCCCGCTGGCCTGGCATGGTCCAGGCGGTATCCCTTGCCAGGGACGGTAATGATAAAGAGGGGCTCGTCATCGGGCCACTCAACCTTCTTGCGCAGACGGCTCATTGTCTGGTCAATCGCGCCGTCAGTCACCCCCGCTCCTGTCTCTACACCGTAAATACTGTAGGCAAGTTCATCTTTGGTACAGAGCCGGCCGGCGTGATCGTAGAGGAACAGGAGCGCATCGTACTCGCGCGGCGTCAATTGGTCAACAGGTAATTCACGTCCGCCAACGGTGATACGGCCAGTGACGTGGTCCATGTGAAGTCCCAGTTCTGACCAATACTGGCGTCGCGCTCGCTTCCAGTCACCAGTATCAATCTGCACTCGATCATCCACCGGCAGGCGGCAATGTTCGGAGAAGACAAGTTCACCCAGGCGGATCAGATTGCGCGGCGACCTGACTGCCTGCTCAACGAGTTGTTCATCCAAGTCTCTCAGCTTCACATCGCTCACCTGGCTGAGGCTTGATATGCGGCCGTCGCTGAAGGCTTTCAGCCGCGCCTCCAGCAACCGCTGCAAGTCGCTGCTCGTCCACATGGCGTGGCGAAAGACAATACGATCGGTGCGAGCGATCGCTTCGACGGCCGGCTGCATCTCGGTAGGCAGGAAGAACTTGAAAGCGAGGTGCGGTGACTCTAACAAAGACAGGTCACTGAGTAGAGGACGTAACAGGGCCACACCGGCCTGAGGAGTTTGGGCTGTCTCAGGCAGTTCATCTACGCGATCCACCAGGATGTACACCGCATCGAAGTCTAGAAAGCGAAGCAACTGGACAAATTCCTGAAGCTGCGCGACAGGTAGCAGCGGCTCAGCGTCCGAAACAGCCTGAGCATTCAGTAGCAACGCGAGCAACTGGACTGTCGGCCGGGCCTCGCTCCTGGTCGTGGTCAACAGGTCTTCCCATGCTTGCTTGCGCACCGCCTTTTGCAGCGTAGCGGCGGTCAAGCTCAGCCCCGGACTGCACTGTCGCAGCAGATGGTTGACAAATGTGGGCGTCAGGTACGTGGGGGGTAGCAAGGTAACCCAGCAAGGCCGGTTGTTTTCGTAGAGCCGTTGCACTAACTGGGGATGGCGGCGCAGGTGATCCAGCAGGGCCACCACTCCCCGACGCAAGATCTCGTGGATGTGCATATCCTGCGTAACTCGGGCTGGGTCACCACCGGCTGCTCGAAGCGCGGTACGAAAATCTGTGTAGGGAATAGCCAGGACATTCCCTTCAGTCTTTTGCAGGCGACAATATTCCTCAATCATGCAACGATTGGCGCTCTTGCCACAGCCGCGGTCGGCAAAGAGGAACGTAGTCCCGGGTTGCAGGCCACTGCCGAGCACTTCGTCAAAGTAAGGGTACTCGACAAAGTACTGACCCAATTCCGCACCTTCGCTTTCGGCCTCGCGCGTGCCGAAAGGATTGACGCCGAAACCAATCAGTGTGAGCCAGTGGTCGAGGATCAGTTTGCTCATAATTGTATTTCTCCGGCAGGCTGAGTCAGAAGCTTGTGAACCACACGCGCTACCATGAACTGTGGCACTGGCTGACCTTCAGCCATGCACCAGCCGGCCAATTGCACCAAGCCGACTTCCAATAGAACATCAAGCAATCGCACAGTTTGGTCTGGATCCAATACACCGGCAAGGAATATGATCGCCTTCTGCCAACAAGTAGGGTTACCACCTGGGCCCAGTCCGAGGGTTGCCGAATCAGGTACTGTTGAGAACCTCTCTTTCAGCTCCAGGGCTGCGAAAATATCAGTGGCATAGAAGTCTTGGAACTCGATTTCGCCATGGCCAGCCTTCCGGAGCCAACATGTGGCAGTCAGCCAGTCTAATACTTGATCAGCATCATATTGATCTAATCGTAGTTCTATCAGAATCTCGCTGATTACAGCCGCAGCGTCCCTTGCCCTGCAACTGACTATGTCTTCATTGCGCATATACCAGCCCAGATAGGAAAGTAGGCGACAGAGTTCTTTTGTCGAAGGCATTTGACTTTGCCCGCACGCCAGACGGCATCTTTCCTGTTCCGTGATCTGCTGCACTACGCGTTCTAGTATTGCTCCTGGATTGTCCAAACTGAGTTCTGTAAACCCACCTCTGCCCAGGTACGAAACCATGCGGCGGATTTGATCCAAGTCTGCAAGAAGTACTTCATTCTTTCTCACGCTGATGAGGTATTCCTCCACCCAATGGCGGATTATACGCTCTTTCTTCAGATCGTTTAACTTCAACAGTCGAACGCAGCCAGTCCGGCCAGCGTTGCGGGCCTGCTTGCTAAAGTCTGTTACAGAGACGACGATGCCTTCGTCAATGAGCCGCTCACGGCGTAAATGGTCCACGATAGTCAGGAAATCGTTGACAACTCTGATCCCTATCGTAGAGGCACGGTCCTTAGCTTCAATGGCGATACGATGTAGTCCGCTATCCTGTGTATCTAATTCGACATAGACGTCAATTTGATGACCGGCCAACTCTACGTCATGCTCGACCCTCCTGGCACCCAGCGCACGGTAGGCATCCGCCACGTACTCCTCTAGCTGCTTACCAGTCTTTGTTGCTTTCTTGGTCATCGTGTCTCCATACGTACCAAGTCAGCCAGACTACCGCCGGTGAGCATCCAGCGTGACTTCTCAATAGCACGACTGTTAGCACCGGGAGATAATCTGGCATCCCGTGCCGCCTGACTGCCTCGGCATCCAGTTCGACAATCTCGTCGCGCGCTCATTACTTTGCTTGTCCCCAATGGGGATAGTCATGTCAATCATCGGCGCACACGCCGGCTGCCTTGGCGTCAGGAGGTGCGGCAGTATCTTCCTGCCACGGCCCATAGTATACAGCAAGAATGGGGGACTTGTCAAACGGGTTTGTCACCTGAGACATCAGCGCTCAGGTAAGAAAAGCGCATCTCCCGCAGAAGAGCAGGAGATGCGCTTGAAGATATCGCCTTTCTACGCAGGCTCTGCCTACACTCTACCCCAGAACTCTGTGACTTCTTCCCCCATCCTGTCCAGCCTGGTGTAGTAATAGTGGATACAAGTGCATCTCTCGTGTGTTCAGGCCGCCGGCGCCATGACCGGGCGGAACTTGTAGCCGTAGACGATGACGCCGTCCTCCCCGCCGCCCTGTACCTTGCGCGTCACCATTTCCACCGGCATGCCGATGTGCACGTCCCCCGCGTTCACGTCGGTCAGTTGCGCGGTGACCATGGGGCCTTCCTCCAGTTGCACCAACGCCACCATGTAGG
>Ga0315291_10000970_pt1 | contig 38638 bp, 30 predicted proteins | sample YL17G12_20_MG_FD_203070 | JGI IMG/M metagenome (GOLD analysis project Ga0315291, IMG submission 203070) | Sediment microbial communities from Yellowstone Lake, YNP, Wyoming, USA - YL17G12_20 | ecosystem: Environmental > Aquatic > Freshwater > Lake > Sediment | place: USA: Wyoming | collected...
CCCTAACCCTAACCCTAACCCTAACCCTAACCCTAACCCTAACCCTAACCCTAAGACGGAGCTGAACGCGTCCGTCAAGGACGTGTCTCATGCTGTCGACCGCCTCGCCAAACACCGCCCGCCGCTCGTCCGTCCGGCACAGCGCGTCGCGCACCGCCAGCCGCAGCCCGTCGGCCTCCTTGGTCTAATCGGCAAACGACAGGTACTCGCCCTGGTTGAGGGCCATGCCACGGGCCTGAGGGAGAGGGAGAGGGGTGCGGTCGGGCGACCTCAACCACGGCGGCCACCACCCTCCTCTCTCTCCCTCCTCATCTCCTCGCTGCTCACCAGCGCCCGGAACATGCACCGCCCGTCGCCCGCGATGCGGCGCACGGTGAGGTCTTGGACGAGGCCTTCGGGCGCGGTGCCGCCGACGTACTCGTCCTCGCTGTTGGCGTCCGACTCGGAGCCGCCGTCGTCGTCTGACGCAGGGGCCGCGCGAGCGAGCAGGCCGAACGCCGGCCCGCGGCGCACCCCGCCGCCGCCGCCGCCGCGCAGGCGCGACACGGACAGCAGGCCCGCCGGCGGCGGCAGCCGGAACGCCGACGTCGACGTCATCGCCGTCGCGCCTGGTGACAGCAAAGGAGGGTAAGCGGCCAATGCGGCCCCGCGCGAGCCGCCGCCGCCGCCGCCCGACCCGCGGCCGCCACCTCGGCACGACCACCAACGCGCACCCTCGTCCTCCCCACCGCCACACAGGGCGATGCCGGCGTGCGAAGCGGGCGGCGCGGACGGCGGCAGCGAGAGAGAGAGCGGCAGTGTGACACCGGCGTCACCTCCCCATTCTCTTCCCGCGCGCGCCCGCCTGGTCGCGGTGAGCGTGGGGCGTGCGGAGGCTTACGCGAAAGCAGGTCGAGCTGGCAACGCCACGCGCGCTCGGCCCCGCACGCCGCGCCACGCCGCGCGCGGTGCCGGGGGCGGCCTGGGGTGTCACAACCTCCTCCTCGTCGCCTTGTCGAACGAAACCAATCATGCCTTGACCCTCTGTAGCGCTCATCTTCCCGCGCGCGCGCCAATGCGCCCACCGCGGCGCACGATGGCGCGCGCGTCGACGCTCCTCCTCCTGGCCGCCACCGCCACGGCCGCCGCCCCCGTCCAACGCGACGTCGGCGCCTGGCTCCAATCCGCCAGGCGCCCTCTCGCTGGCCGCCGCCCGCGTACTCGTCACAGGGCGACCGGTGGCGCCGTCGCCAGAGTGGCGGTGGCAAATGAGGGACGCACGGTGGCGATCTCGGTCACCGTGGCCGTTTCAGCTGCAGCAGTGGTGCGGCAAGATCAGGTCAGGCGAACATTTTAGTTTCATTCAAACCATGTCGGTTCGGGCGGGCCACCCTTTCACCCCGCATTAGAGCATTTCACCCCACGCATGAGGCGCCCACGGGCTGCCCACCGTTGAAGGCGTTGATGCAAAAGTTGATCTCGGCCTTAGACCACGCGGGAACAAAGGACGAGTTGAAGCGGCTCACCACCACCTCCCCTCCTTCAGCAGAGAAAAGGCCAGAGAAACCAGTCGCGGTGAAACCATTAAACGTATTCAAAGTGTTGAAGTCGCCAACGCACGGTTGCAGTAGGAACGCACGGAACGCATATGCCTGCGTCAGCGAGTCGGACGTCGTTGCCAAGGCAGCCACAAGCGCTTTGGCTTGCGCAACGGGGCAGGCGTTTGGCGTTTCCGATTCGGAGATGGCAGAAAACGAGTTGAACTGTTCTTGAAAGCCTTGTTTGCACGCGTCTTTTGTGTCGAAAAAGTTGGGTGCGATCAGAGGACCGATAACTGGGGGGGAAGGGCTCGACGCGCATGATGGCGGGACAGAATCAGACCCAATTTGGGTCAAGTAATCGGGCGCGCTGGGCGCGGTGCAAATCGCCCCATTTCTATTGCCCAGGGCGACGGGGACTGGGGAGCACGGGGAAGGGAACGTCGAGACTGCGTACGCGCACTCAGTGGGACAGCCGGTCAAAGAAGCAAAAGAATTCTTCGCAATGATATCCACCGCTGCTGACGGGATGCGCAGGCCCTGTGCCGCGAAGATGTACTCCATGGCCAGGGCGACCACTGTGAAGGAAAAAGGGATCGGGTTTGGTGAGCCGCTGGAACTCTTTACTGCACACGACCCCCTCCACTCTGGTCCCTGCCCCCAGTACCTGGCAGCGTCGGTTTGACGGCCACAATGCCCGTGTTGAAGCCGTGCGCGACCGCGCCGTTGTCCAGTCCCATGGCCGCACGAATCGCCGACTTTGAGTACACGTTGAGCGTGTAAGTCTGGGGGGAACAAGGTCGGGAAGAGCTCGTGGATCGGGCCGTCGACTCGAGAGCTCAAGGAGCTGCAACACCTGACCAACACTCTCGCACCTTGTCAATGTTCACGAATGTCGCCGGAAAGCCGATGGCCTTGAGGAAAGCGGCGCCGTTGGAGTACTCCTGGAGCCCCGAAAACGAGGGGTCAGAGAAGCCTTGCGCAGTGGTGGGCGTCCAGACACCGACGCTGGCGGGATACCCTATCGTCAAATAACGCTCCAGGGCCTGGTTCGTGCTCCAGAAGTACAGCGCATTCGTGCCGAACACGGGCAGCGTCTGTGTCGTTCCGAGCGTGTCGCCGACGCCAATACTGCCGATCAGGTCGTCGCCCACGCAGACAGGCAGCCGCTGTTGGAACGCGGCAACGTACTCGGCTGGCGTCTTGACACACGCCTTGGACGCGGCCTCAACCTTTGCCAGCGCCACTTCAACGTCGAGCGCAGTCTTTGCGGTCGTGAGCAAGGCGGCCTTGTCGCTGATGACGTCGATTAACTTGGACGGGTCGGCCGGGATGGACGCGGCCAGCGCGGCCTTGGTGGAGTTGAGGGCAGCGACCTTGGCGTCGAACGTGGCGGTCAGGTTCTTCGCGAGCACTGCACCGACCAGGTTCTTGGTGTTGTTGACCTTGGTCACCGCGGAGGCGGTCAGGTTTTTGGGAGGCTGGGAGAGAGTGGGGTGGGGTGTGCGTTTTTTTTTGCCGCGCCCCCTCATCTCTCCTTCTCCCTCTCCCGACCAAAAAAGCGTACCGCAAACGTCGCGCGCGCTGCGACGAGCGCGGTGAGGACGGCTGAGAATGGTCGGGGGGGGCATCGACCCTCGAAACGGCAGTACACACACACACACCCCGCGACAAACAAAACAAAGCGCACCGAAGAGACGCGCCGACGTTGTCGGAGTCATGGCGGTGGGCGGGGCCTGAACGACAGCGAGACGAGCGATGGGGAGAGAGGGTTGGCGATTGGGTGATGAGAGGGGCGACCAAGCCAACCGCCAACGGACTGACGGGCGCGCGGGGTTGGGGTTGCGGGGCGGTCGGTGCGGGCGGCAGCGACGCGGCGGAGGTCGCGCGCCAAGGCGTGTCCCCTGCGCGGCCAACGGCCCGATCCGCCCGCCCCGACGGCGCGCCATCGTCCCGGCCCAGGTCAGGGGCGGGATGGTGACGTTGGGGTCGGCGCGGCCGGCCGCGCGCGCGCGCCAAACCGCCTCAGCGAGTTTGCCCGCCGCCCGGAGCCGCCCACCCGCGCCGCCATGCGGCGTCAACAGGCGCGAGCGGCGCCGTGGCGGGTGCGCGGGGTTGGGGTTGCGGGGCGGCCACTGGGACAAACGCAAAAAAACCCACAGCCAGGGTCGAGATTTTATTTTATTTTATCGACCCTGCGCGCGCCGCGCGCAGGGTCGAGGTTTTAACCGCGCCCGCGCCCGCGCCGCGCCGCGGCCGCCCGCTCCCGCCCAGCGGTGGGTGCTGGAGGCGGTGCTCGGCAGTGGGGGGGTGGCCGATTAGGGGTACGCGCGGAGGCGTGAGGCGCGCGCGCCGGCGCGGCGCGCGCGCGCATGCCGCGGCCGACAACCCTAAGGACCCCCGCGCCCCCCACGCCGCCGCCGGTGGTGGCGCCCGACGCGGCCGCGGACTCACCGACGAGGTGGGGAGGGTGGTCGGAGGTGGGGACCGGTCGCGAAAGATGTGAGGTATGCGTGCAGTGCGCCTGTTTTAATGAGCCCACCACCGCTTCCCGCGCCGTGCGTGGCGGTTGGCGGTCGCCCGCCCCCCCCAACCTCGGCGGGGCACCTGCCGCCGCGCCGCGGCAGGTGCCGACCGCGGGGACGAGGCGGCTGCGACCCCATGCGCGGCTCACGCGCGGCATCTGCACATTGGGCGGCCGCTGGCGCGCCCGGCCCGGGGGCTGGACGCGGCAGTGGCGAGGGCGCTAATGGTGGTAGGCGGGGCCCGGCGGGCGGGCGGCGGCGAGCGGGCGGCGCGCGTTGGCCACCGCTGCCGGCGCGCCGCGCCGCGGCCCGCCCGAGCAGCGACCGCACCACCCGGTCCGCCCACGCGGCAGTGGCCCGGACATCGCCGCCCTGACTGCTGGAGCTGAACGCGTCCGTCAAGGACGTGTCTCATGCTGTCGACCGCCTCGCCAAACACCGCCCGCCGCTCGTCCGTCCGGCACAGCGCGTCGCGCACCGCCAGCCGCAGCCCGTCGGCCTCCTTGGTCTAATCGGCAAACGACAGGTACTCGCCCTGGTTGAGGGCCATGCCACGGGCCTGAGGGAGAGGGAGAGGGGTGCGGTCGGGCGACCTCAACCACGGCGGCCACCACCCTCCTCTCTCTCCCTCCTCATCTCCTCGCTGCTCACCAGCGCCCGGAACATGCACCGCCCGTCGCCCGCGATGCGGCGCACGGTGAGGTCTTGGACGAGGCCTTCGGGCGCGGTGCCGCCGACGTACTCGTCCTCGCTGTTGGCGTCCGACTCGGAGCCGCCGTCGTCGTCTGACGCAGGGGCCGCGCGAGCGAGCAGGCCGAACGCCGGCCCGCGGCGCACCCCGCCGCCGCCGCCGCCGCGCAGGCGCGACACGGACAGCAGGCCCGCCGGCGGCGGCAGCCGGAACGCCGACGTCGACGTCATCGCCGTCGCGCCTGGTGACAGCAAAGGAGGGTAAGCGGCCAATGCGGCCCCGCGCGAGCCGCCGCCGCCGCCGCCCGACCCGCGGCCGCCACCTCGGCACGACCACCAACGCGCACCCTCGTCCTCCCCACCGCCACACAGGGCGATGCCGGCGTGCGAAGCGGGCGGCGCGGACGGCGGCAGCGAGAGAGAGAGCGGCAGTGTGACACCGGCGTCACCTCCCCATTCTCTTCCCGCGCGCGCCCGCCTGGTCGCGGTGAGCGTGGGGCGTGCGGAGGCTTACGCGAAAGCAGGTCGAGCTGGCAACGCCACGCGCGCTCGGCCCCGCACGCCGCGCCACGCCGCGCGCGGTGCCGGGGGCGGCCTGGGGTGTCACAACCTCCTCCTCGTCGCCTTGTCGAACGAAACCAATCATGCCTTGACCCTCTGTAGCGCTCATCTTCCCGCGCGCGCGCCAATGCGCCCACCGCGGCGCACGATGGCGCGCGCGTCGACGCTCCTCCTCCTGGCCGCCACCGCCACGGCCGCCGCCCCCGTCCAACGCGACGTCGGCGCCTGGCTCCAATCCGCCAGGCGCCCTCTCGCTGGCCGCCGCCCGCGTACTCGTCACAGGGCGACCGGTGGCGCCGTCGCCAGAGTGGCGGTGGCAAATGAGGGACGCACGGTGGCGATCTCGGTCACCGTGGCCGTTTCAGCTGCAGCAGTGGTGCGGCAAGATCAGGTCAGGCGAACATTTTAGTTTCATTCAAACCATGTCGGTTCGGGCGGGCCACCCTTTCACCCCGCATTAGAGCATTTCACCCCACGCATGAGGCGCCCACGGGCTGCCCACCGTTGAAGGCGTTGATGCAAAAGTTGATCTCGGCCTTAGACCACGCGGGAACAAAGGACGAGTTGAAGCGGCTCACCACCACCTCCCCTCCTTCAGCAGAGAAAAGGCCAGAGAAACCAGTCGCGGTGAAACCATTAAACGTATTCAAAGTGTTGAAGTCGCCAACGCACGGTTGCAGTAGGAACGCACGGAACGCATATGCCTGCGTCAGCGAGTCGGACGTCGTTGCCAAGGCAGCCACAAGCGCTTTGGCTTGCGCAACGGGGCAGGCGTTTGGCGTTTCCGATTCGGAGATGGCAGAAAACGAGTTGAACTGTTCTTGAAAGCCTTGTTTGCACGCGTCTTTTGTGTCGAAAAAGTTGGGTGCGATCAGAGGACCGATAACTGGGGGGGAAGGGCTCGACGCGCATGATGGCGGGACAGAATCAGACCCAATTTGGGTCAAGTAATCGGGCGCGCTGGGCGCGGTGCAAATCGCCCCATTTCTATTGCCCAGGGCGACGGGGACTGGGGAGCACGGGGAAGGGAACGTCGAGACTGCGTACGCGCACTCAGTGGGACAGCCGGTCAAAGAAGCAAAAGAATTCTTCGCAATGATATCCACCGCTGCTGACGGGATGCGCAGGCCCTGTGCCGCGAAGATGTACTCCATGGCCAGGGCGACCACTGTGAAGGAAAAAGGGATCGGGTTTGGTGAGCCGCTGGAACTCTTTACTGCACACGACCCCCTCCACTCTGGTCCCTGCCCCCAGTACCTGGCAGCGTCGGTTTGACGGCCACAATGCCCGTGTTGAAGCCGTGCGCGACCGCGCCGTTGTCCAGTCCCATGGCCGCACGAATCGCCGACTTTGAGTACACGTTGAGCGTGTAAGTCTGGGGGGAACAAGGTCGGGAAGAGCTCGTGGATCGGGCCGTCGACTCGAGAGCTCAAGGAGCTGCAACACCTGACCAACACTCTCGCACCTTGTCAATGTTCACGAATGTCGCCGGAAAGCCGATGGCCTTGAGGAAAGCGGCGCCGTTGGAGTACTCCTGGAGCCCCGAAAACGAGGGGTCAGAGAAGCCTTGCGCAGTGGTGGGCGTCCAGACACCGACGCTGGCGGGATACCCTATCGTCAAATAACGCTCCAGGGCCTGGTTCGTGCTCCAGAAGTACAGCGCATTCGTGCCGAACACGGGCAGCGTCTGTGTCGTTCCGAGCGTGTCGCCGACGCCAATACTGCCGATCAGGTCGTCGCCCACGCAGACAGGCAGCCGCTGTTGGAACGCGGCAACGTACTCGGCTGGCGTCTTGACACACGCCTTGGACGCGGCCTCAACCTTTGCCAGCGCCACTTCAACGTCGAGCGCAGTCTTTGCGGTCGTGAGCAAGGCGGCCTTGTCGCTGATGACGTCGATTAACTTGGACGGGTCGGCCGGGATGGACGCGGCCAGCGCGGCCTTGGTGGAGTTGAGGGCAGCGACCTTGGCGTCGAACGTGGCGGTCAGGTTCTTCGCGAGCACTGCACCGACCAGGTTCTTGGTGTTGTTGACCTTGGTCACCGCGGAGGCGGTCAGGTTTTTGGGAGGCTGGGAGAGAGTGGGGTGGGGTGTGCGTTTTTTTTTGCCGCGCCCCCTCATCTCTCCTTCTCCCTCTCCCGACCAAAAAAGCGTACCGCAAACGTCGCGCGCGCTGCGACGAGCGCGGTGAGGACGGCTGAGAATGGTCGGGGGGGGCATCGACCCTCGAAACGGCAGTACACACACACACACCCCGCGACAAACAAAACAAAGCGCACCGAAGAGACGCGCCGACGTTGTCGGAGTCATGGCGGTGGGCGGGGCCTGAACGACAGCGAGACGAGCGATGGGGAGAGAGGGTTGGCGATTGGGTGATGAGAGGGGCGACCAAGCCAACCGCCAACGGACTGACGGGCGCGCGGGGTTGGGGTTGCGGGGCGGTCGGTGCGGGCGGCAGCGACGCGGCGGAGGTCGCGCGCCAAGGCGTGTCCCCTGCGCGGCCAACGGCCCGATCCGCCCGCCCCGACGGCGCGCCATCGTCCCGGCCCAGGTCAGGGGCGGGATGGTGACGTTGGGGTCGGCGCGGCCGGCCGCGCGCGCGCGCCAAACCGCCTCAGCGAGTTTGCCCGCCGCCCGGAGCCGCCCACCCGCGCCGCCATGCGGCGTCAACAGGCGCGAGCGGCGCCGTGGCGGGTGCGCGGGGTTGGGGTTGCGGGGCGGCCACTGGGACAAACGCAAAAAAACCCACAGCCAGGGTCGAGATTTTATTTTATTTTATCGACCCTGCGCGCGCCGCGCGCAGGGTCGAGGTTTTAACCGCGCCCGCGCCCGCGCCGCGCCGCGGCCGCCCGCTCCCGCCCAGCGGTGGGTGCTGGAGGCGGTGCTCGGCAGTGGGGGGGTGGCCGATTAGGGGTACGCGCGGAGGCGTGAGGCGCGCGCGCCGGCGCGGCGCGCGCGCGCATGCCGCGGCCGACAACCCTAAGGACCCCCGCGCCCCCCACGCCGCCGCCGGTGGTGGCGCCCGACGCGGCCGCGGACTCACCGACGAGGTGGGGAGGGTGGTCGGAGGTGGGGACCGGTCGCGAAAGATGTGAGGTATGCGTGCAGTGCGCCTGTTTTAATGAGCCCACCACCGCTTCCCGCGCCGTGCGTGGCGGTTGGCGGTCGCCCGCCCCCCCCAACCTCGGCGGGGCACCTGCCGCCGCGCCGCGGCAGGTGCCGACCGCGGGGACGAGGCGGCTGCGACCCCATGCGCGGCTCACGCGCGGCATCTGCACATTGGGCGGCCGCTGGCGCGCCCGGCCCGGGGGCTGGACGCGGCAGTGGCGAGGGCGCTAATGGTGGTAGGCGGGGCCCGGCGGGCGGGCGGCGGCGAGCGGGCGGCGCGCGTTGGCCACCGCTGCCGGCGCGCCGCGCCGCGGCCCGCCCGAGCAGCGACCGCACCACCCGGTCCGCCCACGCGGCAGTGGCCCGGACATCGCCGCCCTGACTGCTGGAGCTGAACGCGTCCGTCAAGGACGTGTCTCAGGGGTAGCCCAGCCCAACTCCGGCCGCCCCGACCCTGACCCTGACCCTAACCCTGACCCTGACCCGAACCCTAATCCTGAGCTCCGATCCAGCCCTCCACGCCCGGCACGCCCGCGGCGAGCGCGCCGACGAGCAGTGGCGCGGGCGCGGGCGCCGCGGCGCACATTCGCTTAGCCGACCCCTAACCCTAACCCTTAGCGCGCCAGCAAGAGGCGCAGAGGACGAGGTGCGAGTGTGGGCGTGAGAGAGACAGGGCGCCGCATCTCGCTCGCCCACCACTCTCTGCGCGCCGGCCGCCGACCACTTCCTGGCCGAGCGCGGTGGTCGCTTAACGGCGCCCCTTTCCCACCTGGCGTCGCGTCGCCACCCTTCGTCGCTGCCTGGAATTGTGCTCTCGCGCCCCGCCCACTCGCTCGTTCTGCCGCCGCGTGCCCCGAGCGCCTTCCAAACCCTCGCGATCGTCGAGCAGCTTGTGTGGTGAGGCGGGCTCGCCCAACGCGCGCGCCTGGCCATGCCACGGGCATTGCCCTAAAAACTATATCTCGGCGGCCGACGGCGACCGGGCCTTCCAAGCTTTCGCTGACCCAACGTCGACGGTCTGAAACCTTTGCTGCCTGGTTGGGGAGCAGGGCCTGCTCAAAATACCCAACCCTAAAAACCCCAACTCAACCCTAAAAAATGGTCGACCCCGCGACGGCCGCCGACCGAGTCACCTTTACACTCGTAGGACTTCTCTGCGGCGTGGGCGCTGCGTCACTTTCCAAGCCCCGCTTCCGAGCGCTCGACTACGGCATGGCGGTCGTGTGCGCGGGGCTCAACGCGTGGTCGGCGCGCGGGGGCGCGACCTACCGCCGCCACCGCGCTCGCCTCGTGCTCGGGCTTCGATTCATCCTCGCCGGGACGGCCCCGGCGCTCATGGCGACGGGCCTGCGATCGCCAGGGGAATCACCAAAGTCCTGGATTGGCTTTCTTTTGAGACGGTGCGTGGGAGCGCGCCGCAGGCGCGGCGCGCCGGCCCCCGTGCCCGCGCTCCGCCCGCCGCGCCACAAACCGCGCGCGACACGCCACCCGACCCTCCCTTTTCCTCTCCGCATTAGAAACGTGATCGTCGTGTACTGCATCCTGACCGCGACCGCGCGGTCGGACACGTTTCCCTCTTTTTTGGTGTCGCAGGCGGCCCAGGCCGCCCTTTTCATCACGGGCCAGCCGGCCTACTGTGCAGCGCTCGTAAAGTCGTCACCGCTGGTGGTTCCGTTTTACCGGGCCATCGCTGACGCGGCCACCACGGCTGCGCTCGCCTTTGCCGGCGATCGGCCGGTGCCGAGGTCCGCTTGCCCATCTCACGCCTGCGCTTGGGGCCAGTCCGCGTTGGTGCTCGCCGCCACGCTCGTCGGCAGCGTGCTCTCGCGCTGCGGCGGCACGCGCAACGTGACCGTGGCGGTGGCAGTCGTCTTTGCGTACAGCTCCCTCGTTTTTCTGACCGCCGCGTCCGCGCTCGCGCCGTGCACTCCGACGCCCACGCTCGACTGGCGCCCCTTCATGCTGGCGGCGCCCGCGGCCGTCCCGCCGAGCGCGCGCGCGCGCGAGCGCCTATCGAGCGTGGTGGCCGACGTGGCTGCTGGGGTGGCGTGGCTGCGGCGCGCGGCGGCGGGGTGATGCACGCCCTTGCCGCCCCTTTTGCGCCACCTTCTTGACACACTCGCGAGCGCCGCCGCGAGGTGTTTGGCCTCGCCGCTGCTTTTGCAGCGGCCGCCGCGTCATTCTTTTTAGAGTCCCAGTCGTTGGCCGCCGCCCGCAGTTGCGTCAGTGTAGCGGATTGATCCATCAATGGGCGGTGTTGGGAGCGGCCGGCCCCGGTGTTGCGCGCTCGCGCCTCTCTCTCACTCACTCACTCTCGTCAGCGCGGCCTATGTTGTCGCGGGAGATCGTTCCGATCTGCCGCGCGCCGCGTGCCCCGGCGTGCATTCCTGTGTCCCAGGTATTCCTCATCGGCCTCGTGACGCTCGCGGGCGCCAGTGTCTGCATGCGGCGCGTGTCCGCGCTGGCGGCGGGCATCGTATATGTACGCGCTCATGATGGCGCTCGCGCTGGCGTCGGCTCTGACGCCGTGCGAGGTGCGCGTCGGGGTGGGGGTGGTGGCCGACGTGCCGCCGCGCGACCCAGCGCCGACCACCCTGGCCGGCACGCCCGCCGACCGCTTGCACGATTGGGTGATCGGCATGTCTTCCGACGCGTCCGCCGCGGCAGCGTGGGTTGTGGCGTTGTGGCGGCGCGTCGAGCGAGACTAGGGGTCGGTCGAGTCGCGCGCGCAGGCGGGGCGCCCGACGGACGAGCGCTCGGCTCGGCTCGTCCGTCGCGCCCGGCTACCTGCGACGCGGGCAGCCGACTCGGGCAACTGCGTTGGGGGGTGGGGTCGCGTCGCGCGCGCAGGCCGCCGGCGTCCGACGGACAAACTGCGCCTCGTTCGTCGCGCCCAGCCCATGCCTGCGCGCCGGCTGCCGCGGCCTCACTGTGTTGACGCGAGCAACCGACGAGTAAATAAACCAACAAACGCGGCCTCCTTTCCCTCTCTCACCGCGCCGACGGCGGCGGCTCCCGCGACGGCGGCGGCGAGCTCGCGGCAGCGCCGCGCCCCCGGGTCGCGTTGCTCCCCCGCCCCTGCAGCCGCATCTCCCGCAACTCTCCCTCCGACAGCCTGCACCGCGACCACTTGGCACAAGCATCTCGCACCCCTTCCTCGACCCTCTCCACCGGTGGCCGCGCCAGGTGCACGTCGCTGGCGGATTGCCACGCGGCCGCGAGGGCCAGGGCGACGGCGTCGGCGTGGGGAGGGGCGAAAAAGCCGACAGAGGTAGGGGCGCGGCGTGGGGAGTTGGTGGAAGCGTTGAGAGCGAGGGGCAGGGCAAGCGGGGCGGCGATGCTGGCCAGGCCGACCAGGTTGGCTGAGGAGGACAAGGGGAAGGGGGAGGGCGGCGTCGGGTGGCCGCGCCCACGCCCGACCGCCGCGCGCCATCCTATCTCCTCTCTTCTCACCTACAGCCAGCAAGTCGGCGCCGTGCCCGATGACGGCGTCAACGCGCCCTTGACCAGCATCACCGCCGAAGAAAGCGGCAACCTCGACGGCCAGCAGCGCGCGCGCGCGCTGCGCCGCGACGTATTCCGGCGCGGGGACGAGGCGCGCGAGCCGGAAGAGAGGGGGCCAAAAATCTTGTCGCAACGCCCGAGTCGCAGCCCCCGACCGCACCCAATGATCGAAAGACGCCGCGCCCTCGCTGAGAAGGATGGTTGTCGCGGCGTCCGCTGCCGGCACTTGGTGCGTCAGAGACCGCGACGCGATCTTCACGCCGCGCGCTTGCAACGCGTCCAGCACGGGCTGCACCGCGACTCGAGCCCCGGGAAGTACGGCCACGGTGAGAGCCTTCAGGTCGATCAACGCGAGGTCGGCCGAGCGCACCGCCGCCGGCCGAAACGCGGGGTCGTCCGACCGAACGCCGTTGTCGCCGCCCCTCAGAGCGTCCATGATCGCGCCGCAATCCAGGGCCGTGCGGCAGATGGGGCCCACCTTGTCCAACGTGTCGGCGAGCAGCATGACTCCGTCGCGCGGCACCAGGCCCGGGGTGGGGCGCAGCGCGGTGACTCCATTTCTGGCCGCCGGCGACACCAGACTCCCTTGCGTCTCGGTCCCGAGTGCAAACGGCACCAGCCCCGCGGCGACCGCGGCTGCCGGCCCGGCCGACGAACCGGACGCGCCTTGCGCCAGGTTCCAGGGGTTTTTTACTTGGCCGCCGTACCAGACATCGTCAAACGCGAGCTCGCCAGTGGCCAGCTTGGCGACGAGGACGGCGCCAGAGGCGTCAAGAGCGTCGTAGACTGCCGCACTCCTATCCACGGTCCTATTGACATAATCTCTCAACCCCCACGTGGTCGGATACCCCGCCACCGCAATGACATCTTTGAGCCCGTACGGCACGCCCGCCAGCGGCCCCCGCGACCGGCCGGCCGCCGCGTCTGCGTCAGCAGCACGCGCTTGGGCCAGGGCAAGGTCGGTAGTCAGCGTGACGACGGCCTCCAGATAGGGGTCCAGGCTGTAGGGAGAGGAGGAAGAGGGGTGGAGGAGGGGTCGGAAGGTCGAGGGGTGGGGGGAGGTGTGCGGCGCGCCGCCTCCCCACCTCCCCGCCCCCCCTCCTAACCTCTCCTCCTCCCTCCGGATGGAGGATCCTCCATCCGGAGTGGAAAGGAGAAAAAGAGGGGCGAGCGACGCCCGCGGAGGGGTGGGAGGTGCGGCGCAACGCCTTCCCACCTCTCTCCTCCCTCTCTCCTCCTCTCACCGGCGCATGCGAGCCGTGAAGAGCTCCACGAGCTCCACCGAGGTCACTAAGCGCGCTTTGACGAGCGCAGCCAGGTCTAAAGCGCTCATAAAGGCGAGGTCGTCGTCATTGGCCGGGCGCACGAGCGACGGGCGCGCGGGCGCCTTGAACCGGCCGCCCACCGCCTCACAAACCCCTCCTCCCCACCGCAGCACGTCCCTTCCTATGGCCGCCAGCCTCTCCCCAGCGCCGGGCGCCATGTCGCCGGCCGCGTGGGTGGCCGAGTCGTCGGCGACGTCGTCAGGCGGGATTGAGTCGATGTCCATGCTCGCGGCAATGACGCCGCCACGCTTCTTGCTCGACTTCTCCCGCCTCTTTTGAAACGCGGGCGGCACGTAGACGACGGCGAGCGGCGCGCGGTCGCCGCTTTCGGGCAACGCCGACACTGCGGCGCGCACGCGCGCGTAGGATTCGACCAACGTCCCCACCGTGCTCGGCAGGTACGGCAAGCCTTCGCCGTAGATCTGCAGCCGTTGCACTGTCGTCAGCGGGCCAAAGCCGAGCAGCCTTTCGGCGGCCGCGACCGCAGCCGGGTCGGCGTCGACCGGCGGCGTCGGCTGCGGCCACATGCCCAAACCGGGCACGACAACCGGCGCTGGTTGAGGCCACGGCGCGACCGCCGCCGTGGAGTTGGCGCCCAGCGGCGCTCGCGAGGGCGCCGGCGCCGGCGCGCAGCGCGCCGAGGCGGCCGACGACGCCGCCAACGCCAGCGCCAGCGCGAGCTTCTTCAAGGAAGAAGATGCATGACGATTGGTCGACCGTCGCTGGGGGGCAGCCTGCAGCGGCAGCGCCGCATGCGGCTCGGCCAGGTGTCGCGCGCCCCCGCGACCATCAGCGGCGCCGAAGACCCTCGACCGCTCGCCCAGCGATGCCAAATGAGACATTGTGCATTCGTGAGACGTGGAAGAGGCATCACCGGGCGACCCAGCCACCCCGGCTCGCCGCATGCGAGCACGCGAGGGCACAGCCGGCCTGCCCTCGACCGCTCCCGCAAGCAGCGCCCACGGCGGCGGTCGCGGTGGTCGCGGGTGGGATCGAGCGCCGGCGGGCGCAAAAGTGGTCCACAGAGTTGGTGTGTGTCGCGTCACTCGTCGTCGGTCGCGACCGCGGCCAGGAGCGCACCGCCACCCCGTCCCCTCCTCCTCTTGCTGCCCTCCACCTCGTCTCCTTCGCTGATTGCTGCTTCCGCGACACAGAGCAGCGCCCACGCGACGACGAGCGCGGCCGCAGACCCCTGAAAGCACGCGTCCGGCCCGCTGTGCGAATAGAGCGCGCCGCCGACGAGCGCGCCCGTGCCGGCGCCCACACCCATGTAGGCCGCCGAAAATAGGCTTTGAGCGGTGCTGCGCAGGCCGGGCGGGGCGAGGCGGGCGGCGTAGTCGGTGCCGGTCGACCAGCTGCCGGCAAAGGCCAGGCCGTGCAAGGCTTCCAGAGGCACGACCGCCCAAGCCCCTGCGGCGGACGACCCCGCAACGGTGTACCCCGCCAGCCTCGCCGCAACCGCGGCCGCCGACACGTCCAACACCCGCCGCGCCCCAAACCGGCGCACCAACGCCCCTGACCAGTAGAACACGGGCAACTCGGTCACGCACGCGACCGCGATGGCGGCGCCGAGCAAAGTGGGCGGGGCGCCGAGGTCTGTGAGGTAGACGGGGAGGAAGGACGCGGAGACGGAGCAGGCAAAGCCGAGGCACAGGGCGCAGCCGAAGAAAGTGATGGCGCGGGGGTTGGCGAGGAGGAGGGTGAGGCGGGTGGTTAGAGAGGGTGGAGGAGAGGAGGGGGTGGCGGCGGCCACGGCCGCGCCACCGCGACCGCGGCGCGCTCCCTCCCGCAGCGAGGCGACGGGCAGCAGCAAGGCGGGCACAACGGCGACGGCGGCGGCGACGGCGTACGCGGCAAAGCCTGGTGGGAAGTGGGGGGTTTTAAGGGGGACGAGGTGGTAAGAGGTAAATGCCGTAGCATCTGGCAACTCCGGTCTTCCCAACATTCGCTCAGAAACCCGCCCTGCCTCAACCCCCGACCCCCGCCGCCCTCCTATTTGAGAGCTGGCCATTGAGCCAAGCCAGAGCAAGAGGGCGGCAGCGCGCGGCGGCCGCCACCACCCCGCTCTCCTCTTACCTGCTTCCACGCCGCGCGCCGCGACGAGCCAGCCGGCGCCCAGGGAGAAGGCGCCCCATCCAGCAGCCCCCCAGAGGCGGGCCCGGCCATAGTCGTCCTTGGAGGGCGCGGCCGCGACGACCGCCGCGTCGGCCAGGACTTAGACCGGCGCCGCCACCGCCTCGATCGCGACAGCCAGCCCCAGCTGGGCCGTGAAATCCCCAGGCGCCATGGGGATGGCCAGACGCCCCAGGGCGGCCAGCACGAAGCAGGCGCCCAGAACGGCGCGGTGGCGGCCGGTCGAGTCGGCCAGCGCGGCCACGGCGGCGGCCGCGGGCGCGCCCACCGCGGGGCGCACCGCGGCCAGCATGCCGATCTGGGCGGCGGTCAGGCCATGAGAGATGAGGTAGACATTCAAGAAGGGGAGGACGAAGGCGAGGGAGCCGGAGGAGAGAGCGTAAAAGGCCTGGGAGGGAGAGGGGTCGGTGCACTCCCTCTTTCCACCCCTCACCCCCTTGTCCCTTTCTGCCCACACACTCACTTTGGCGTGTGTCATGGCCAGCGGGTCGACGGAAATGTCGCGCGCCGCGGCGGGGCCTGCGCGGCGCGGGCGCAGCGCGCGCGGGCGCGTGGGGGCGCCGAGGGCGGGCGCGCGCCCTCGCCTCGCGTCGCTGCTTCCGTGCATGATAGCACTACTGCTCGCCACGCTGCGGGCGCGCGTGACGGGGGCCTGGGGTGTGGTTGGGGGTGGTGGTTGGCGCCCGCTGCCTGCCGCCCCTCGCCAGCCGTTCAGCAATGTCGAGTCGATGCGTGCTGACCGCTAGGGTGGGCAGATGGACCCCAGGTCGCCACCGGCGCCACTCCAACCGCCGCCATGCGCGGCGCTCTCGCGCCCACCATTCGCGTGCTGTGGCGTTCTCCGACGCCCGCAGATGTGTCGGGCGTCGGACGGCGCCGGCTAGTAGAAAAGGCGGGCGCCCAGAGAGGGCGATGGCGCTGTGCAGCGCGTGGCGCTGCCGGCCGCACTGCGCATGGCGGCCCCGCGGCCGGCCGCGCCGAGCTTGGGCGCGCGCCACATTCCTGCGCACCGCGCCGACGCGGGCGCCGCGCTGGTCGCCCTGGTCGCCCGCACGCGGCGCACGACCGGCTGTCCTTGGGTAAGAATGGCGGCGTGGCCGGGCTGCGTGCCCTGTGTGATTGCTGGGATGCGTGTGACAGCGCCCTGGCGGGGTGCAGACGGCGTGGGCGACCCCCTCTCCTCTTCTTCAGGAACGCGCCGTGCGGCACCACGTCGTCCACCACCCCTCCCTCCCTCCACCCCCATCCTGGCGCGCCATGGAGACGGACGCCTTCCGCACGGGCAAGCCGGCGGCCGCCTTCCGTCGTTCCCTGGCTCCGGGCCTTGTCCCCGGCCCTCCGCGGTCGGCGGCCGGCTGCGAGCTCGCGCCGGCGAGCTCCGGCCGCCGCTTTTCGTGCCCGGACATGGAGCGCTACGTGCGGTCGCTGTTTGTGGGGCTGGCGTTTGCGAGGAGGAAGAAACGAGGCGTTGGATCCCCGCCACCGGTCTCCCTGACCGCCTACGACCTCTTCCACGGCCACATCCTGTACTCCCGCACCTCTTCTCTCTTCGCCGTGCTGCTGCACGCGGCCGAGTACCCCGCGTTTTGCGCGCTTTCGTTCCCGCACGTGCTGGGGGCGTGCCAGGCAGGGTCGACGCTGGAGGGGGACCCGGGCCGCATGGCGTGGCGCAATGCGCTGGCCGCCGGCGGCCGGCTCGCGTCCCTCGACGCCGGCCCCGCGTCGCCGGTCGCGGCCGCTCTCGTGTGGCCGGAGCTTGCGCCGTTTGCCACGTTGCAGGAATCCGATCTGGGAACCTGGGTGGGCGACGTGGTCTGCATGTCGGCGTGCGGCGTGGGCGGCGGCGGCGTGGTGTCCTTCGAGGGGCCGGGCGACCGATGACGCGCGCGGCCGGCCGCCGCGCGACGAAGCTGCCGAGAGCGTCCCAGGCTCCCGCCCGCGCCGCCGCTGCGCCTGAGTGGAGCCCTAACAGTGCGCGCGCCCCCTCCCCCGCGCCGGGCGGCGGCGTGTGCGGTGTGGGCAGCAAAAAAAAGAAAAAGTAAAGAGTTTTTCCGCTGCCTCATCCGCGAATTGAACGCGGGGCCTCACCCTCTATCGCCCACCGGAAGCTTTACGAAGGGCGCGCTCTGCCATCTGAGCTAATGAGGCGTGGAAGATGCTCCCAAAGTGATTTTCCGACGGCCTATTGTGGGCACGCATCTTGGCCGAGCCGAGGAGCGCCCCTGCACCCGCCCACCCCCCCCACACCGGCTGCGTGCTCGCCAGCGACCGCGTCCGGGGCGCGGCGGACCGGCAAAGCCCACAGCGGCGCCTCCAGACGCACCGCGCCGCGTGTGTCCGCGCGCCTGCAGGGCGTGAGACGCCCCACACGCGCGCCTCGATCCCGCCGCCGCCCGCGCCAGGTGCGTGGCTGGTCTGCGGCGCCCGCCCCTTGGTCGCCGCGACGGACGGCGCGGCGTGGTGGCGTCAGCCGCGCCGCGCGCGCGCACGCTTTGACGCACCGCGAGCCGCCTCACCCGCCGTCCGCGGGCCCGCCCGCGCCCGCTGCTCGTGTGCGCGAGTCTCTGGAGCTACCGTGTCGCCGAGCCGGGCGGCCGTGCCGCGCCAGTTGCGCCGAGTGTGCAGCTCTCGTATTCCGTTGGCACGGCAAGTCGCGCCCCACAGCCCCCCGGCCGCGCGCCCGCCGCCGCCCGCATCAGGTGCGTGCGTGCTCTGCGCCACCCTCGCCCGCGCCGCCGCCCGCGTCGCCCGCGCCGCGCAGCGCGCGGCAGCGATGCCGTGCGCCGTGACGGTGCGCCCCGCACTCCCTCCGCTCGACCCCCCCCGATGCCTTGCTTTTAGGCTATGTCGACCTCTGGAGCCGGCGCCGCCGGCGCCTCGGCCCCCCTCGTCGGCAAGCAGTATGCCGCGCCCGCGCCTCCCCCATTTTACGACCCCGAGTCGCTGGCCGAGGCCGAGTACGCGGCCGCCTTTGAGGATCGGTCGGTGCGGGATGGGTTTGTGGCGCGCGTGTTGACCATCGTGGCGCTCCAGCTCGTCGTCACGCTCGCCGCGACGGCCGCGATGTTTCGGCCGGCGGCGCGTGTGTTCGTCTCCATGCATCAATGGACCCTCCTCGCTTCCTGGGGCCTTGCCTTTGCGATCACCATCGCCCTCTCCTGCTCCGAAACCCTGCGCCGGTCGCACCCGCACAACCTCATCGGCCTCGGCCTCTTCACCGCAGCCTACGCCTTCCTCGTCGCCGCCACGACCGCGTTCTACTCGGCGCAGTCTGTGGTCATCGCGCTAGGTAGGGAGAAGAAGAAGGGGTGGGCAGAAAGAATGGCTGGAAGTAGCCGGGCATGGCGCCCCACACCCTCTTCTCGCTTCCCCAGGCGTCACCGCCGCCACCGTCGCGGGCACCACCGCCTTTGTGCGCGTCCAGGGCGTCGACCTCGCCCGCACGTCCGGCTTCCTCGCCATCGCCAGCTGGAGCTTCCTCGCCGCGCTTGTCGTCGGCGCCTTTACTCACTCCTCTGCCCTCTCCATCGCCCTCGCCGCCGTCGGAGCCGTCCTCTTCACCGCTTACCTGCTCCACGACCTCCAACTCGTCATGGGAGGCAGCAGCTTTGTGTCGGCGTCGTCGTCGGCGCGCGGTGGTGGAATGGCGCTCGACCCGGACGACGCGGTGATGGCTTCGCTTATTGTCTACATGGACGTCGTCTCCATATTCATTCAAGTGTTGCAGCTGGTGCAGGCAGCGCAGGACCGGGGGTGATTGATTGAGAGGTGGGGGGAGAGGATGCGCGCGCGCGTGTCTGTATGCGCGTTGCCTGCCTGGCTCTTTGCGCGTCTCCCACGTTGATTGTTGCACGGCGGGCAGCGCGTTATGAAAGCGCGAGCCTGCCCCCCCTCAGGCGCGCCCAAACGTGGCCGCCCACGCGCGCGAGAGCGCGGCGCCGACGCCGCCTTGGCCGCCCTGTTCTTCCTCCTCTTGCCACCCAGCTACCGCGTCAAACAGCTCGTCCTCGGTCATGCACGCCATGACGGCCGCCCGGAAGCGGGCGTAGTCGGTGTGCGCAGCGGTGTCCAGCGTTGACGGGCTCGGCGCGGGCGCACGGCCGCCGGCACCGACGTCGCGCTTCTCCCCAAAAAGGCGGCGCCGGGCCTTGTTCTCGCCCTGGGCCGACAGCGACGGGCAGGGCGGGCACACAAAGGGCCCGCCGCCGTCGTAGCCGGCGCCCGCACCCCCGCCCGCCCACGCGCCCGCGCCGCCCGTGCCCGCGAACGCGCCCTCGCCCGCGGCACTTGCATTGGAGCCCGCCTTGGGGGTAGTGGGCGGGGCGGCGGCAGCGGCCTAATGATGTGTGGTGTCGAGGCGGTCGGCGGCTTTTTGCCCTCGCCTCGGACGCCCTCGGACCCCTCGAATTGCCGGTTTCGAGGTCATGGCGCCTCCTACATCATACGGCACGGTGTTGCCTGCGGCCATTCGACCGGCGTCCCCACCCCGCCCCTTCTCCTTCTCCCCTCTCTCCTCTCTCACCAGCGCCATGGCGACGGCGACCGCCGCCCAGGCGACGAGGATGGCACAGCGCATGTGGTTTGGCTCGGCGAGATGGGCTTGAGGCGGCGGTGGCAAGAGTGTGGCGAGCGCCGCGCCGCCGCCACTCTTCCCCCTCCCTTCACTCTCTCCTTTTCCCTCTTCAGCCTCCAAACAGCGAGCCGCCGTCAACGCCGCCGGACAAGTCGCTCAGCAAGTCTGTGAGCGACATCCAGGCGCCGCCGTCCGTGCCGCCGCCGACGCCGCCGTACCCGCCGGCAAACACGCCGTGCTCGCCGCCGTAGCCGCCAGACTCGCTCGAGGGAGTGAGATGGACGACCGCGGGAGGCGGCGCATGCGCAGCAGCAGCCGGCTTGGTGGCGCGGCGTGCCGCCGTGGCGCGCGCGCGCTCGCGCGCGCTGGCCTTGACCGCGGTGGGAGCGTGGGCAGGGGCCGGCGGCGCGCTCACGGCCCCATCCTCAGGCTCAGGCCCGGCGGCCGGCCCGACGGCCAGCGGCTCGGCGACAGGGGGCGGTGCGGCGGCGGGCGCGCCCTCCCGTTCTTCTTCCTTCTCCTCCTCTTCCGGCACCAGCACCAGCATCGCGTTGGCTTCGTCGTACGCGGCTATGTTTTGGGCCGCCTTCCACGCTCGCTGCGGGGCGAGGCGCGCGGGCAGCTGCCACAGGTCGGCCAAAAAGGGGACGCCCAGCACGCCGCGAGGGGCGGGAGGGGTGAGGGCGCTTGCGCCGCCGCCACCGTCCCCGTGCGGGTGCACAGGGCGCAGCAGGGGCGCAGCGGTGGGAGTCTCGCTCACGGTGCCGGCCGCGTTGACCGCGCGCTCGGGCGTCTCTGGCGCCGGCCGCCCCGCGCTCGCGAGCTGATGGGGTTGAAAGGTGGGTGACGCGTGGTCGGCGCGGGCGCCTGGGGTGCGCTTGTGTGCCCGCGGCCGCGAGCGCCGCGCACGTCGCCGGCCTCCACCCTCTCCCCTTTTTCTCTCACCTTGACGCCCACGGCGAGGGCGGCGATCATGAATGCAAGGCCCTGCCTGGCGCGCATGTTGCTGGTGGGGGCGGCGCGGGCGGGAGAGAGTGGGCGGTCAACGCGTCGAGCGGCCACCGCGCGCGCACACACACCATCCTCCTGCTGCTGCGCCCCACCACCTCCACTCTGGGGCGGCGTATGGGGTGCTGTCCCAGGCTCACGACTCGACCGCTTGAGGGCGGTGGCGTCGGGGTGGTGGCTCGAGCTGGCGGTCGGCACCCACGCGCACACCTCGGACGGAGCCAGGGGCGCCGACGGCGGCGTCCGCGCGTCTCTCTCTCGCGCCTCCCTCGCCGCGCCCGCCTCCGGGCCCCTACTTCCCATGGACCGCCCGCCGCAGGTGCGTGCAGCGGCGGGGTGCTGCGGCGGCGCGGCGCCGCGTGGCGCCGCCCCGCCTCGCTCCCGCCGCCTCTGCGTGGCGGCCACTGCCCCCTACGACTGTGGACGCGCGCCTCGCCTCGCGCTAGTGCCACGCGGGCGGCCAATCGCCCCCCCACGGCGCCCCCGCTGCGCTCAACCAATCACCGCGTCAGCGTCGCCGCCAACACCCCCTCCTCCCCCACCTCAGGGTCACGACGGCGCCGCCTCGTCTGCGGGGGGTCACGACGCGCCGCCCGCCCCACCTTCCTCCGACGCTGCCGCCGCTCTGCACGCCGCCATAGTCGCCGCCGCCGCCGCCGCCCACGACGCGCATGCGCATGCGTTCTCGCTGGCGATCGAGGGGGCGCGCGGGGCGGCGGTGGCGGCGGCGGCGGCGCCAGTGCGGGCGCCGCCGCGCGCGGCGCCGTCGTCCCCTCGGCGCCCCCACCCTTCGCTGCCTGTCCCCAATCAATCGGCCGCCGAGATGGTTGCCGCCGCACAAGCCGCCGGCCAAGCCCTGGAACTCACGCTCACCCACCTGTGCGCCGCCCCCGGCTGCCCCGACACCTCGTGCACTCTGTGCTCCCACACCCCCTCCCGCCGCTGCGCCGCCGCCTGCGCCAAAAAGTACTGGGTGGGCGACCCCCTGACTGCGGCGTGTGGTGGCGGCCTGGTGGCGGAACTCCGGCTGCGCCCGTCCGGGGCGCGCGTCGCCGCGCCGCCGCCCAACGTCGTGGTCGAGCTGGCAATGCTGGACGGATACCTGTACGCCTTGCGCACGGTGCACGGGGGCCAGTCGGAAGACGCACTCGCTGGCAGTGTCGTCGCCGGCCCCGGCGGCGTGCCGGTTCTTGTCGCCGGCGCCGCTGCCGTGCCTTCAAGCACAGGCGGCAGCGCCCTCGCCCGCCCTCGCCCCGCCGAGCGCGCGCAACCGACCACCACGGCGGCCGTCTGCCCCTTCGTCCCCGGCCTGTGGGCGTGTGCGCCGTTGCACGGCGCGCACGTTGCGCTGTCCTCCGAAAACATGCTCCCAGGGACAAAACGCGCCCCACTGCGCCTGCTGGCCACTCTAATCGACCTCACCACCGGCGACCGCGTCCCCGGCGTCTCCCCCGCCGTGTCGGAGGAATTCGTCGTCGTTGCGCGCCGCGCGAAAAACGTGCACAAGCAGGCCATTCCCTCGCTGGACGACCCCGTCTCCCGCCTGCACCACGTGGGCAAGGAGACGGTGGCCAAACTGCGGTCCCTGGGCGACACGCTGCGCGCGTCCGGCGTGAGAGTGGATCCATCCTCTTCCCTCTCGTCCGTCACCCGCGTGGCCGACTTTGTCGCCCTCGCCGCCGCCACGGCCGACGACCCCCAACTGGCCGGCGCCGTGCGCGCCGCGCTGAAGCTGCCGCGCGACAAGTGGATGGCGGCGTGCGACCACGCGGCGACCGCGGTGCCCGCCGACGACCGCTTGCGCGTTTGGAGGGCGCCAGGGGGGTGGGCGGGGCTGCTGTTTGGGTGCCGCGCGGGCTGCGTCCAGTTGGACGCGCCGTTGGCGGTTCTGCACGCGCCGCCAGAGGGGTCGCCGCCCGGGCACGTGGCCGTGGGGGCCGCCGACCGCGCGTCGCCCGCCCAACGCGCAGCCATCGTGCGTGCAGCGCGTGTCGCGGTCGCGGCGTGGCAGGCCGACGGCCATCCTGGCTGGAGCGTGCTCGACGCGGGCGGCCGCGCGTGCGCGGGCTTGGCCGACCTCATTCTCTCCTGTTCCGCCACCGGCGGCCTCGTGCCACCGCCGGCGGTGGACAAGGATCAAGGTCAGGTCCGCCCGCGCTCCCTCTCGGCCGACCCCGAAGCCCCCGCCGCGGGCGCCGGCCTCGACGCCTCGTTTGCGGGCGAGGCGGGGTCGGCGCCCCCCCACTTTGCGCCCGCGCCGCCCATGCCGACGGTCGCGACGGGGGCGAATCTGGACGCGCTGTTGGCGTGCACGCTGCCGGCCTACTGTCCTGATTTGGGCGCCGCGCTCGCGCTGCACGGGGTTGGGGGGCGTGGGGGGAAGCGGAACCGGGTGGCGTGATGACGATGAAGATGGTGGTGGGGGTGGGGATGGTGGCGACGATAACCGGGGCGTGGCGGCGCCGAGGGTGGTTGGCGGCGCCACGCCGTCGAGCCCGCTCGCACGGCCCGCCTTTGGCGACGCGCGACACAACCGGTCCCGTGTGACACCATCAACGCGCGCGACCTGGACTTTCGCGGCGCAGTGGTCCTTGGTCCGGCCCTCTCTCTCACCCTCGTCACACCTCCTCTTTCCGCCCCTCCCCCACCCCTCCACTATGGCCGCCGCCCTCCGCGTTTCCGTCGTCCGCCCCACCGTGGCCGCCCCGCGCGCCGTCAAGGCCGCGGCGGTTCCCAAGTGAGAGGAGGGAGGGGGTCGGTCGCCGGCGTGTGCCGGCCGTCCCGCGCCCGGATGCGCCCTTCAAAAGGGGGGTGGGACCGCGCCGGGACGCGCCCGCGCGAGTGGGGGCGGGCCGGGGGCCGGCGTTGGCCTCCCGCCCGCCGGACAGCGAGCCCGTTTGCTCGCCCGCCCCGCGCGACCGCGCTGGCCGCCAAACGCCCGCCATGCGCCCCCTCTAACGCGCGCCGCCACGGTCGATGAGCCCCTGCTGGGGCGGCGGCGGGCGCTACCGTCCCGAACGCGGCAACCGCCGCCGCGCCGACGACCCCGCTCGGCGGCTGCGCGGGCGGCGCCTGGCGGCCGTGCCGCGCCCGGCCGTCCCTCCGGGCGGGCTGGCGCGGCGGTCGTTGGCTCGATGGGGCGGGTGCGCCCCGCGGCGCGCCCCCCTGGCGGCGCGCTCCCGCACGCTCGCCCGCCGGGTCGCCCCGTCGCCGGCGTGGCCGCGCCGCCGCGCAAGCCGCGCCCCGCCGCCCCGCCCACTCCCCCTCCACCCCTCCCCTCTTCACAGGTTCGTCAAGGGCTTTGCTGGCGCCGCCGCCGGCCTCGCCCTGACCCTCGCCGCCAACGCGGCCGACGTCAAGCTCGGCGCCGACTCGGGCGCGCTCGTCTTCGACCCCGCGTCGGTCACCATCAGTGAGCAGAGGAGAGAGAGAGGAAGAGAGGCGCGGTGTGGCGTGCGTGGGGGCCGGTGGCCGACGCCTACCCCTTTTCCCCCGCCGCGCTCCCCAGAGGCCGGCGACTCGGTCACCTTCAAGAACAACGCGGGCTTCCCCCACAACATCGTGTTCGACGAGGACGCCGTGCCCGAGGGCGTCAAGGCGGACGCCCTCTCGCACGAGGACTACCTCAACGCGCCCGGCGAGACGTACACCGTCAAGCTCACCACCCCCGGCGAGTACAACTACTACTGCGAACCGCACCAGGGCGCCGGCATGGCGGGCAAGATCATGGTGCAGTGACGGCCTCAAGAGTGGTGGCGGGCGCTGCTGGCGCGGAGAGGGCGGGCGGCGGGGTCTGCCCGCGGCCGCCCTTGCCCTCCTTGTTCCCCCCTGTCTCTGTTGGCCTCCTCCGCACCCAACACACCACCCTCGCGGCGTGGCGGGGTGGCGACGGCGGCCCGTGGGCCGCCGTCGCCGCTGTCACGGCCGTCGGGGCGGCCGGTTGCGGCGGCGGTGGCGGGCCGCGGCCCGCCGCCGCCTGCCGGGCGCGTACCACATGCGGGCGGCGAACGGGGGCGGTGATGGCCAGGATGGGGGGGGAGGGGCGCCGTGCGGGGTGTGGCGGGCGCCAGTGGATGCAACCGTGTGCGCAGGGCCTCGCCGCTGCCGCCCTCTCGTGTCTCGTGACCGCCTTCCCCTCGTCACATGCACACGGGAACAGCACGCCCCACCGCCAGCCCACCGCCTCCCGCCCTCATCGCCCCCCTTTCGCTCTCTCTCTCGTCTCTTCATCACGCGCTCTTGATGTAGCGCAACAGAATGCCGTCGTTGCCCAGGATGAAGCCGTCGCCCGCCGCCGAAAACTCGACGGCGTACAGGTTGCCCGCGACGGCGTCGGCCGACCGGTCGCGCTTCCACGACGCGCCGCCGTCTTCGGTGCGGAAGAGCGAGCCCGAGCCGCCGCACGCAAACCCCAGGTTGGGGTCGGCGAAGCCGACGTCCAGGATGCCAAAGCCGCGCGAGCCGAGTTTGACCTGGTCGAACTTCTCGTCCGACGGCGACCCGAAAAAGACGTCGCCGCCGCGCGTCGACAGCCACAGTTTGCCGCCGGGCGCCCACCCCATGTTCTGGATGCGGCGCCCGGTGGGGCGGTTGTGGGGTTGCCAATAGGTTTGGCCGGGGGACCAGGTCATGTAGAAATTGCCGCGCGACGAGACGGCGACGTAGTCGCCAGCCGGGGAGCGGGCGACGTTGGAGAAGGAGCCCTCGTAGTAGGACGCCCCAGAGATGCCCGACGACACCGTCCTGTTGAGCGTCGCGTCGACCGTCTCCTGGACGGCGGCCGTCCACGTGTTCGCCGCGTTGTCCGTCACGTAGACGGCGCCCGCGTCGGTCGTGAGCTCGGCCTGCCCCGCCTTGCCGGGCAGCGCCTCGATCAGGATCGGGGTGCCCGGCAGCTTGGCCGACAGGGGCACCCGCTCCCAGTTGGCGCCGCCGTCGACCGTGTGCAGCAAAATCGCGGGCTTGCCCACGATCCAGCCCTCGTCGCCCGTGAACGACACCGAGTTGAACCGATAATTAAAGCCCTCGTCCCGCGTCGACGCGGGAAGGGTGCGGGGGGCCCAGGTGCGGCCGCCGTCGAGGGTTTCTAGGAGGGTCTCGCGCGAGCCGAGGAGGTAGCCTTTTTGGGGGTTGGAGCCGACAAACCCGATGTCCAGGAGCACGACGCCGGGATCCAGGGGCAGGGTGACCTGCTCCCAATCGGCCGTGACGACGGCGGCGGCGGCGGGGAGGGGGCGGACCGCGAGTGCGGCGGCCGCTGCGCTCGCGGCCGACGCGCCGCGCAGCAGGCCGCGCCGGCTCACGTCCGAGGTCAAGCCCTCGTCCGCGGACGCGCGGGCGGCGACAGGGGCCGCGCGGGTGGCGGAGCGGGGGGCGGAGCGAGCTGGAGGAGTGGGAGGGTGGTGGTGGTGGTGGGCGCGCTCCAGCGCCCGCGGGTGCGGCTCCCACGGCCCCGATCGCGGGCCGCCGCTCCACGCCCGCCCTCTGCTCGCCCGCGGGGCGCGCCGGCGGCCCACGGCGGCGAGTGCGCGGCCCGCGGAGCGCGGCGGCACGCCGCGGGCGGCCGGCGGCCTCTGCACCGCCAACCGCCCACGTTGCGGCCCGCATTGGGCCTCGCGCGCGCCAAGGGGGCGCGGGCGGGCGCCACGCGCCACCCCGCTCCTGCGGGGTCACCGCGCGCGCCCGTCCTGCCCCCTCTTCACGCACCCAGCGCCGCTCCGGAGGAGCGGCCCTGCAGGCACGGAGTCGGCGCCATCGGGGGGAGTAACAGAAAGAGATGGGTGTGAGGCGCGGGCCGGGCGCTTCGAGGAGTGGGGAGCGCCGCCGCCGTCGTGGCCGTCTCTCCCGCGGCGTGGTGCCGCTACTCCCCTCCCGCACCCTTGACCCCTGCTTCCGCGACCGCGGCCGCGATGGCGGCCGCGGCCAGCCCGCGGTCGGGCCGCGGGCGGGCGGACGCTGCGGGGTCGCCGCGCTCGGCGCGCGAGTACGCAAACCGCGCGCGGAGCAACGACCCGTAGTCGCGCCCCGGCGCGCACACGACAAAGTCGGCCAAGTCGTCCCAGTCGTCGCCGCCGTCGCCGAACGAGGAGTCGGAGGAGCCGGGCGAGGGTGGGGCGTCTGCGGCGCCGCCGTCGGCGTGCGCCGCCCTCCGCTTCTTCTTGCGCCCGCGCGCCGCCGCCACCTCGGCCAGGGCCGCGTCCACGTACGGGTTGGCGCCCCGGACCGCCCGCCGCCGGGCGCGGGTGGTGACGACCGCGGGCGGGGAGCTGGCGGCGTCGGCAGCCAGGGCGGCCGAGTCGTCGAGCGCGAGCGGCTCGCCGCCCTCGTCCTCCTCTTCTTCCTCATCCGGCGGCGGCGGCGCCAGCGCCGCCCCGCGCGCAATGCCCGCCGCCAGCTCTTCAGCGACGGCCGCCGCCGCGGCACACCCGGGCGGCGTGCGCGCGCGCGCGTCGGCGAGCGCGGCCGCCGCGCCCCGGTACCCGCTCGCCGCGCCGTCCAAAGCAGCCGCCGCGTCGGGGCAGTAGTCGGGCGCGGTCGCGTCCCACCACCAGGCGAGGCGATGGGCGGCCGCAGCGAGCGGCGCGGCCGCCGCGACGACGGCGGCGGCCGCGCGCAGCGATGCGGTGGTGGGTGGCGGGGGGGGTGGGCCTGCGGGGCACGGCGTGATGCGGCGGCCGGGGGGGGCGGCGGGGGCGACGGCGGCAGTGGTGGTGGTGGTGTTGAGCGCGGCGTCGGCGAGCGGAGGGCGGTCGTTGTCCTCCTCCTCGGCTGCCGCCGCCGCTGCCGCGGCCGCAGCAGCATGCAAATCGGTGACCAGCCCTTGCGCAGCCACCGCACCGCCTTCGAGCGCGGCCGCCGCTGCCGCCGCCAGCGGCGGCAGCGCCGCGCGCGCGTTGAGCGACGCGCCCGCGCCGGGCGCGTCGCCGTCGCAGCACGCGGCATCGAGCGCAGCCGCCAGCGCCTGGCACAGGGCCGGACGGGCGCGCGCGTGAGGAGGCGCCGCGTCGAGCGCGCGGCGCGCAAGCACAGCCGCCGCCCCGGCAGCCGCCCCTCGCGCTCGCCCCGCGGGCGCCACCGCCCACAAGCGAAACAAACGCCCCTGGTCGGGCGGGCACCAGGCAGGCGGCGGCGGTGGCGCGCCCGTCGGCGGAGCGGGGCAGCCCGCGGCGAGCGCGGCGAGCGTCGCCGCCGCCGCGAGCCCCACCCCACGACCCGCACCGCGCACCAGCACCCGCACCGCGGCCGCCACCGCGGCCGCCCCCAAACAGGGCAGCGGCAGGCGGCCGCCAGCCAGCAGCGCAGCCAGCAGGTCGGCGGCGAGGCCGAGCGGCGGCTGCGCGGCGCGCGCGGCGCGCGCGCCCTCGCCCGCCGCCGCCGACGCCGCGCCCAGCGCGTCCAGAGCGGCAAGGAAGGCGAGGATGAGGTCGGGAGGGGGGCGGGAGGCCGCCGCCCGCGCTGCGGTGGCGGCGCGCTGCAGGCGCACCGCGACGACGAGCGCACGCCCCGCAACTGGCGCCGCCACCGCGGCCGCCGCCGCCGCGTTCTGGCGAGTGGCACCCGCGGCGGGGCACAGGGCCAGTGTGGCGGCCGTGGCGGCGCGCTCGACGGCGGCGTCGGGGATGGAGGTCAGAGCGGCGGCGAGCGCCGCCGCGCCGCCGCCCGACACCAGCCCGGCCGACGCCCGCGCCAGCAGGCGCAGCGACGCCGCATGCAGCGTCTGCCAGTCGCGCGAGGAGCGCGGGGGGTGGCGGTTGGGGGGGAGGCCGGCGGGAGGGGTCGTGGCGTCGGCGCCACGCTCCGGCAGCACGCCGTCGTCCAGGACCGACACCAGGGCCGCATAATGCTCCCAGGCGGCATCGGCGCCAGGATCGACTGTCTCGGCGGGCGGCGGGCCCAGCCTGGCGGCGACGGCCGCAATTGCGGCGACCGCGGGGTGGGGCCGCGCGCGCGCGCTCCCGCCGTCGGCCGCGTCCGCGTCGGCAGCCGCGCCCACCAGGGCCGCGACGTCCAGCGCAGCCATCAGCATGTCCCTGGGTGCACCGTCCATGCCTGCGCTGGCCGCGTCGAGCAAAAAAGCGAGCGCGTCCGCGGGGCACGCGCGGTCGCCGCCGGCGGCGGCGCCCGACCGCCGCCGCCCGCGGCCGTCGTCGGCGGCGGAACCGTCGTCGGCCGTCCTCTTGATGAGCACTCGCGCCAGGGCGAGGGCAGCGGGGATTGGGGCGCGCGGAGGCGGCCCTCCTGCACGCGCCGCCTCGAGCGCCGCGCGCGACCGCAGCAGCGCAGTCGCCGCGTCGAGCGCGGCGCCTCCTCCTGGCCGCAACCCCCACAGAAGCGCGTCCGCGGTGCAGACCGCGCGGTCCAGGGCGGCGGCCGCTGCGGCGGCGTCGGGAGGGGCGCCGCGCGCAGCGGCGGGGTCGAGCGCGGCCGCGAGCGCGGCGGGGTCGTCCAGAGCGGCCGCCGCAGAGCGCGCAGCAACCGACACGGCATGTCGAAAGCCAATGTCCTCACCAGCCCTCCCTGCATCCCAGCCGCCGGCCAGCGCGAGCGCGAGCGCGAGCAGGTGCGGGTCGGCGCCCGCGCCGAGCGCGGGCGGCGCCCGGTCGCGCAGCGCCGCGCCGGCGTGCGCGCACGCGGCCGCCACGACCGCGGGCGACAGACCTCCCGCCGCCGCTGCTGCTGCGGCGGCCGCGTGCGCTGCGCAGCGCACGGCGGCCGGCGCGGCGTGCAGCGCGGCGAGCGCCAGCGCGGCCGCGCCCCCGTCGGAGGAGGCCAGGGCGCCGGAGGGGGGGGCGAGCAGCGCGGGCGCGACCGCGGGGCGGGCGGCGACCGTGGCAGCGACAAGGGCGACGGCGGACTGGAAGGAAGAGGAAAGGGGGTCGTGGGCGCGGACGACGTCGCCCAACCAAACCACCGACCGCCCTCCTCTAGCCTACCTCGACGTCACCACCCGCCGCCTCGCGCCCCAGAGCAGCAACCGCAGCCGCGACCGCGCTCTGCACGCGGTCGGTCCCGCGCGGCCGCCCCGCCAGGACGGCCGCCCACTGCTGCTGCAGGGCGTCGTCCAGGGCGGCCAGCGCGGGCGCGAGCTGAAGGGAAGGAGGAGGAGCGTGGTCGGCGCGCGGCGCAGCATTGAAAATCGGGGCGCGCCGCGGGGGCGGCCGGCTTTGTTGCTTCGGCAGGGCGTTGCTGTGATTGCAGGAGGGCCACGCGCGGTGCACGGACGCACCCCGACGCCGTCCCCTTGCTGCGCCGATGGCGGTCGCATCACGGGCGGGCGGAGCGCCCCGCCGGCGACCGCGGGCGGCGCGGCCGGCGGCCGCTGGCGGCGCGGCGACGGGCGCGGCGCGGGGTGTGGGCAGAGTCACAGGGCCTCCTCCTCCCCCGCCGCCTCTTCGACGCCCGGCACAGCCCCCTCCGCCTCCACGCCCTCCGCCTCCATGCCCTGGCCCTCATCCTCGTCGTCATGAAAGAGGTCGTCGCCGCCGTCGCCCCCCAGCCTCGACCGCTTGGCCGCCGCGCGCGCCACGCGCTCGAGGCGGCCGACGTCGAGCGCCGAGGGCCCGACCGCGTCGTACGCCGACCGCCCCCGGCGCAGCCCCGCACGCGCGGCGTCGACGCCGGTGGCGAATCGGGCAGGCGACCGCCCGCGGCGGCCGAAGCCGGCGTCCGAGTCGGCGCCGTCGTCGGAACCGAGAAACGGCACAGCGCGCTGCGTCGCGCGGCGCACCGCTGCGTCCAGGCCGGCGAAAGTGTAGTCCACGGGAGCCCGAGTGCGCCGCCCGCGGTCGCACGCGTAATAGCCGTCGGCGGCGGCGGCCTCGCGCGCGGCGGCGCGCGCGGCGACCGCGGCGGCGGTCGCCTCGGCGGCGGCCGCTTTTTCCGCGGCCTCGGCCGCGGCGGCCGCGGCTTCGACCGCGGCCTCATCCGCCGCAGCGGCCGCGCCGTCGAGCGCGGCCGCCAGGCGGCGGTCGGCGGGCGCCTTGCCGCGCGCGAGCTTGGCGGCGGCGGCGCGCACGCCCGCCGTGCCGGTGGCGAGCGTCTCCCAGGAAGGACCCGGGTCGGACGCTCCCTTCTTCGTCACACCTGGCCGGGACCGCGCCAGGCGCACGCCGTGCGCGCCCCAGTCGAACAGAAAGTAGGACGCGTTGCTGGCGTCGACCGCGAGCGCCTCCCGGCGGAAGCCGGTGGCCGCGATCGCGACCGGGATGATAATTTTGGTCGAGGAAGGGGCGGGCGCAGACCGCGGCGGCGGCGGCGGCTCGTCGTCGTCTTCCGACGTCGCGGCCGAGTCGGTCGACGCCGCGCGCCGGCCCCGGCCGCGGCCGCGGCCACGACCACGACCCCGCCCTCTCCCGCGCCCAGCCGCCGCCCGCTTGGCCGCCCGCGCGCGGTCGCTCTCGGCCGCGTGCACCTCGCGCTCCACCACCCCGGCCTGCCGCGCCGCCACCAGGTCGCACAGCGCCAGCAGGACGTCGGCCCGGGCGGCAGCTGACAGCCCGGCATACTCGGCGGCCGACTGATGCCGGCTCGCGCCGAGCGGCGGCCCGCCCGGCAGCCGTGGGTCGTCCTGCCACGCGCGCCGCAGGCGCTCGCTCACGTGAAACGCCCACCGGGTTTCATCCAGGTCGCACCGGGGGGACGCGGCGCGCACGAGGGCGAGGTGGAGCTCGGCGAGCAGGCCGTGCGGCGCGCCGGGGCAGTCGACCAGGGCGACCTCGACCGCGGCCGCCGTCCAGCCCCGGGCCGCGCCCAGGGGGCGGACGACACCGGAGCGCTGGCAGGCGACGACGAAATCGAGCGCGCACGCGAGTTGCCAGCAGGAGGAGAGGGAGGACGCTTGAGTGACCCTTTCCCCGGTCGCCAGCGCGCGCTCAGGGTAGGCCGCAGGAGCGTCGCCCTCGCTCGCGCCGCTGGAGCTGGGCTGGGGCGAGGGAGACGGCGGTGCCGGCGCCGCATCGCCCTTGAAGCGCAGCAGGCCGGCAGCCAACGCGAGCGGGTCGACGCTGGGCGGTTGGCCGGCCTCTGCTTTGACGCCTGGTGGTGGGGAGGGATGGCGCGCGTGGGTATGGGCAGCGCATCGCGCGCAGGCGCGCGATGCGGTCGCCGGCACGCCCGATTCCGCGCGTCCACGCACCGTCGGACGCCATGCCGACCCCAGTGCCGATCACGCGATCGGCGGGGCGGGCGGCCGAGGGAGGGAGGAGGGGGCGCGCAGCGCGCGAGAGTGCCGGCGGGCGCTGTCTTTCGCCAAAAGACGGCTGCGCTTCGCCCACCGCCCACCGCGCCACGCTCTCCTTTTTTGCGATCAAGTTTGAATTCTTATTAAACGGGGGCGCCCGGCTCGCGCGCGCGCCGGGCAGAGCCGGGCGCGGCGACGGCCGCCCCTTTCCCCGAAGAAGAAACGCTCGCCGCCAACCCCCGGGGGCAGAGCCCCAGGACGCGGCCCGCGGTGGTATCGCGCCCCAGCCGGGGCGGCACAGCATCGTGTCGCCCAGCCCAGTCCCCCCCAACAACCGCCAGCCTCCGCGCCCGGGCCCCTTCCCCACCCCTCTCCTCCACCCTCCTCACGCCCGCGGCGTGCCCGACGCCGCGTGTGCGTTCGACCACTCTTGCAGCAGCGCGTGCGTCGCCGCCGCCAGCTGCTCGTCCCAGGCCGACCAGGCCGGGCACGCGCCGCGGCGCGTCGCGTGGAGCGCGTCGTCAAACGTCGTCCGCACCTTGCCCCGCGGCGTCGGCCCCCGGAACTCGGTGAAACCGAGCGCCTCCATGAAGCCGCCGACGTCGGTGGGGGCGTGGATCTCGTACGCCGTGGCGACTTGTTTGGCGACAATCGCGGGCACGCCCGCCGAAATGTCGTCCAGGCCCGCGGGCGCGCCCCGGCGGGCGGCCGGCTTGCGCAGGGAGCGCAAGCGCGTCCAGACACTGGATTTGGCGGCCAACGCGGCGGCGGCGTCGCCGGCGTCGGTCGTGGCGGTCGTCGCCGTCGCGGTCGACGCCGCGTCGTCGTCCGACACGTCGACCGCCGCCGCGCGCACGCCCGCGCGCGCGCTGGCGACGGCGGCCGCGACGGCCGTGGTCGGTTTGGCCGGCGTGGCGGGCGCGGCAGGGGCGGCGGCTGTCGCGCGCAGCTTGGCGCACTCTGCGCGCGCGGCGTCGAGCGCAGCCTGCAGGCCCGCCTTTTCGGCCGCCAGCGAGGCCGCGTCCGAGCGCAGCCCCATGAGCAGCGACTCGGTCGCACTCGCGTCTCCGGAACGCGCGGCGGCGTCGCGCAGGGTGGCGACTTCGGCCGCGAGCGCCGCCGCCCGCGCCTCGGCGTCGGCAGCGCGCGCAGCCTCGCGCTTGACCGCGGCCGCCGCGCCCGCCGCGGCCGGCACGCGCACAGCCGCCGCGGCAGCGACCGCCGCCTTGCGCGACTCGTCCAGCTTTTCGCGCAGGACGCGCACCTCGTCCGCGTGGGCGGCAGCCTGGCCGCGCAGGTCGGACGCGACGCTCGCAGACGGCGCGCCGCCGGTCGTGGCCGCGAGGCGGGTCGCGTCGGCCAGCTGCTTGCGCAGGGCTTCCTTGTCGGTGGCCAAGCTTTCCGCGCGCAGCGCCACTGTCGCCAGCTCGGCGCGTGCGGCGGCCAGCGCGGCGTCGCCGTCGGCGGGCGGCGCGGCCGCGCCAAAGCCCGCAGCGCGCAGCGACTCGAGCTCGGCCGTCGCGGTCGCGGCGCGCATGCCCAGCTCCCGGTTTTCGGTCATGAGCGCGTCCAGGCGCGCGCGCGCCGACTCTTCCGCGGCGCGGCTCACGCGCGCGCTCTCGCCCGCGCGGCCCGCCGACGCGGCGCCCGCCTCGGCGGCCGACAGGCGCTGGCGCAGCTCCTCAGCGTCGGCCTTGCCGGCCTCGAGGCGGGCCACCTTGGCGCGCAGGGCGGCGGCCTCGGCTTCGGCCGCGCGCGCGCGCTCGCCCGCGGCGGCGGCCTCGCCCCGGGAAGAGAGAGCGGCGGCCGCCTCGTCGCGCGCTTCAACCGCGGTACACTCAGCTTCCGCCAGGCGCGCCTTGAGGTCTTGCAGCTCGGCCGCCAGCGACGCCGCGGCCGACGCGCGCACGCGCAGGTCGGCCACTTCGTCCCGCAACTCGCGCAGTTGGGTGTCCTTCATGCTGGATGCGCCCTTGAGCTGGGACAGGGACGCCGTCTGCCCGCGCAGCGCGTCGAGCTCGGCGCGCAGCGACTCGGCGGCGGCGGCCTGTGCGGCTGCCGCGCGCGCCTCTTCGCGCGCCCCGGCGAGCGCAAACTCGGTCGCGCCCAGGCGCGTGCGCGCGGCCTCGACCTCGGCGCGCGCGGTCTCCAGCAGTTGGCGCGTGGTGGCGGCGTCGGCCGCGGCAGCCGCGGCGGCTGCGGCCTTTGCATTAGCCGCGTCGCCCGCGTCGGCCAAGCGGTCGGCCTCTTCCTCGGCGTCGGCCAAATCGGCCTCGAGCGCGGCGACGCGCTCGTTGGCTTTTTCCAGGCCGTCCTCCAGGCGCCCCACCTCATCGCGCAGCTCGCGCGCGAGCACGGCCTCGCGGCGCAGGGTGACGACCGACTCGCGCAGCGCGGCGAGCTCGTCAGCTTGTTCGCCGTTTTCGGCCGTGAGCGCTTCCACCCGCGCCAGCGCCACCGCCAAATCACCGCGCATCGTCTCCAGGTTGGTCACCTGGGCCGCGGCCGCCCCGATGGCGGCCGACCGCTCGGCGGACGCCGACTCGATCTCGGCCGCGAGGCGCTGGTTGGCCGCGTCGAGCTCGGCGGCTTTGGCCGCGGCCGCGGCGGCCTCGGCCGTCGCCGCGACCGCGCTCTCCCGGTCGGCCGCGGCCGCCATGGAGGCCGACCCCCGGGTGGCGAGCGAGTCGAGCAGGGAGCGGGCGCCGGCGAGCGCTTCGTCGCGCGCGCGCTCGCGCGGGTCGTCGGCCAGCTCGGCGACAGGCACCGGGTGGCTCACCGCGCCGCGCGCCTTGTCCCGGCCGCGCCCGCCGGGGCCGGCGGCTGACGCGTCGGCGACGGCGGAGGACAGTTCTTGGAGGTTGACCGCGTCGGCCGAGAGCGAGGAGATTTCGCGCGCGAGCGTCCGGTTTTGCTCCTCGAGCCGCGTCATCAACGCGTTGCCGTCGTCGCGCAGCAGGGCGACCGCGGTGTCGCCGCCGTCGGCGCCCCAGCCGAGGGCCAAGGGCTCGCCCGAGTCGCGGGCGGCCTGCAGGCGGTCGATGACGGCGTAGAGGCGCGCATTTTCGGCCTCGAGTTTGCGGTTCCACCGCTTGAGCTCGGCCGCCACCGTCGCGTTGTACGCGTTGGCCTTGCGCGCGCCGGCCAGCACCTTGGCGACGCGGGCGCCGACAAACGAGGCGACCTGGTTGAGTTTGTCGACCTCGCCGCGCAGGCCGTGGTTTTCGCGAAACAGGGTCGAAACCTCGTCCCGCAGCCGAGAGATTTCCGACTCCAGGATGGGCACGCGCGCGACGCGCGTCTCCAGGGCGGCGCGCGCGGTGGCCAGCGACCGGTTTTCGTCGACGAGGCGTTCCGACCGCGCGGTCAGCTCTTCCAGGTCGGCCGGCTCGACCTCGAGCCGCGCCGCGTCGCGCAGCGCGCGCGCCTCGTAATCGTCCAGCTTGGTGAGCAGGTCGGTGTTGCGCTCGGCGAGCGCGCGGTTGGCGGCGAGCAGGCGCTCGGGCTCGTCCAGGGCGGTGCCGGCCGTGGGGGTCGGGGGGGCGCCGACCGCGCCGGACGCGATGGCGAGCGAGGCCGCGGTGACGGCCAGGGCGCGGGCGTGGTCGGCGGGCAGAGTGCCGTCGTCGGAAGGGACGAGGTAGCCGTCGTCGTCGGATGCGGCGTCGTCGGCCTCCTCTCCACCACCACCAATCTCTTCGACCTCCACCTCCTCTGTCGCCACCGCGGTCGACGCGGGGCCGGGCCGGGGCGAGACCGGCGCGTCGGGCGTGCCGGGCGATGAGTCGGCGGCGAGCGCGGCCTCGGCCGCGGCCAGCGCGGCCGCAGCGTCGACGTTGGACGCGTCGGTCGACGACGGGGGTGCGGGGGCGATGGCGGCGTCCTCGGCGGGCTTCTTGCCGACCGCGGGCGCGCCGTCGTCGGCCGCCTTGGCGGGGGCGGCCGCCTTTTTGGTGCGCCAGGCCGACATTGTGGGGTGGCGCCTGGCGAAGAGAGGTGGGGGGAGGGTGTGTGTGGGCGCCTTGGGCGGCCGCGGTCGTCGCCGCTCGCTCCGGGCGCGCTCGGTCGCTGCCGGGCGCCGCCGCCGGCGCCGGCCATTGGCGCGGGGCCCGCGCGCAGCCGGGCGCGTCTGCCGCGTCCAATGCCGCGCCCGGGGAGCCGGCGCGGGGCGGGAGGCCGCCGCGTGCAGAGGGAGCCCACGCGCGCGCGCCCGGGCGGTGCCCCCCCCCGCCCAGGGACGCCGGGGCGGGCGATGGACCGCCGCTCCCCCAGGCCAACGCGGCACGCGTGTCGTGCCCCGCTGGCCGGGGCGGCGGCCGGGATGGCGGCCGGCGCGGCGCGCCGCGCGGGCGGCTCGCCAATGCGGCGCCGGGGGTACAAGGCGGCCGGCCTGGGCGCCGCCCGCCGCGCTCCCCGCTGCCCACCACGCGAGCCGATGTGCGCCAGCGGGCGACATTGCTCGGCGGGGCGGGGCGGCGGGCGGGGCGGCGGGCGCGCCCAACCGCTCTTCCCCCTCGCTGCCCGCATCGGCGCCCGCGCCTCCGGGGCCACACCTGGGTGGTCGGCGCGGTCGCGGGGCAATGTGCCACGCTCGCGCGCGGGGTGTGGGGGGGGCAGGTGTGGAGCGCAGTGGGTGGCGCGCCCGACTCGAGAGAGAGCTAGCTAGAGAGAAATAGAGAGAGAGAAGGGAGGGCAGATGCGCACGCCCCGGCCGCCGCGGTCGCGACCGCGATGCCGCGCGCCAATGTGTCGAGAATTTCAGGCGCGCGCGCCCTGCCCACGGCCCTCATCAATCACCCGCCGCTGATCGGCGGAATGACCGCCACCTCGTCCCCCGCCGCCAGCGGCACGGGCGACGGGCCGACGTAGACCTGGTTGAGGGCGAGTACCATGGAGGCTAAGAAGCGTGTGGTGGTGGGGTGTGGGTGGCAGCGTGGGCGCGCGCGGTGGCCGGCCAGCCCCCCTGCCCCCCCTTGCCTCGAATCTCGGCCAGCTTGGGGTGCGCCGCCATGATGGCGGGCTCCAGGTCCGCGCTGGTGGCGCCTGGGGAGGGAGAGGGAGAGGGTTTGTGTGCGGCTCGCGCAGCGCCCTTTCCCCCTTCCCCTCCACCCTCTCTCTTTCTCTCTCTCACCGTTTGGCATCTCCAGGCACACCTCGCCCACACCCATCAACTCTTTGGCGCGCGCAAACAGGAGCAGGCGCGTGCGCAGGGCCGGCGGCGGCGGCAGCGCCGCGCGCGCGAGCGCGGCGTCGGCCGTGCGCGCGAGCGCGTGGCCGTCACCGACGCCCGCCCGCCACGCAAGCAGGTCCTGTGAGTGTGTGTGTGTGTGAGGCATGCGTGGGGCGACGTGGCGCGCACCACCCCTCTTCTTCTCCTCACCTCGGCCGTGTCGACGTCGGCCAGCTCCGGCGCCGCGCCGTCGGGCGCCACCCTGAGCCCCGCCTCTTTCGCTCCAGCCGCTGTCTCCGTCCGCGCGGTGGCGCACGACCAGCGCACGCCGCGGAAGAGGGCGGCCGGCGCCGCGCTCGTGGCGACCGCCCAAAAGCCGCCGTCCGGGCACGGCGCCAGCGCCAGGTCGGCGCCGTCCAGTGCGTCCAGGACGGCGGTCAACGCTTCGGGCGTGACGTCGGGGATGTCGGACCCGACGACGGCGGCCTAGGGAGGAGGGGGGCGGTCGGCGCGCGAGCGCAAGAGTCGCCACCTGCAACCCCTCTCCTCTCTGCCTCCTCACCCTGACAGCGCCACGATCCAGCTGGGCCTGCAGGGCGCCCCGCATGCGGTCGCCCAGGTCGGCCGCGTCGACCTGCGGCTCGTACCGCGCGCCGCGCGCGACGGGGGCGAGCCAGGCGCGCACCGCCTCGCCCGCGCCCGGCGGCGAGTAGGCCAGGGTGACGTCCACGCCGGGGCAGCTGGTGAGGAGTGGGGGCGTGGGTGGGGCTGCTGGCGACCACCCCTGCCCATGGCGCGCGCGCCACCCCGCCTACCTGCACGCCGCCTCCACCACGCGCTCCGCGCACGCGCGGTAGAAAGCGGCCGCCTCGTCCATGCCCACGCCGGCGGCGAGCCGCGTCTTGCCGGTGCCGGGCAGCCGCACAAAGACGGCGACGCCGCGCGCGGCCATGGCGGCGCCGCGCCGCCCGCGGGGGATGCGGGCGCGGGGGGCCGGCGCGCGAGGTTGGGACGGGGAGAGAATATGGCTGGCCGGCGAGCTGCTCGCGCTGCGGCCGCTGTTTGCCCCTCTTTCACTCCCCCTCCCCGGGTGTCGATGTGCAGGTTTGCGGTGGTGAGTGGTGTTGATATAACACCAGTGTTTTTTTTGTCTTTTGATGTGGTGAGTGTCTGACGGAGTGCGGTGGTGGCGACCGCGAGATCTCTTTTGCTCTCTCTACTCGTCGTCCTTGCCCTTCTTGCCCAGCAGCACCGAGTGGATGTTGGGCAGGACGCCGCCGGCCGCGATGGTCACGCCGGCCAGGAGCTTGGAGAGCTCCTCGTCGTTGCGGACGGCGAGCTGGA
>Ga0315291_10000973_pt1 | contig 38588 bp, 27 predicted proteins | sample YL17G12_20_MG_FD_203070 | JGI IMG/M metagenome (GOLD analysis project Ga0315291, IMG submission 203070) | Sediment microbial communities from Yellowstone Lake, YNP, Wyoming, USA - YL17G12_20 | ecosystem: Environmental > Aquatic > Freshwater > Lake > Sediment | place: USA: Wyoming | collected...
ACAGAGGTATGCACCGACAGTTTCGAGTTCTTGTCGTAGACGATCAACCCGATATATTGGCGGTCATGCGGGCAATCCTGACAACCGAAGGCTTCGACGTCGTCACCGCTCAGGATGCACTGTCCGGGCTGCGCTCTGCCTATAAAATTCATCCTGATGCTATCTTGCTGGACGTCATGATGCCCAACGTGGACGGCTTCGAGGCTTGTCGCCGCCTGCGGGAGATGACGGACGTGCCCATCATCTTCGTCACGGCCAAGGGTACGATTGAGGACATCGTCAAGGGCCTTTCGCTTGGCGCAGACGATTATCTGGTCAAGCCCTTCGAGCGTTCGGAGTTGGTCAGCCGCCTGGTCGCCAGCCTGCGCCGCGCGGGCGAGCGCACCGGTGCGGGCGGCGATTTTCTTTTCCCCGCTGCCTCCATCATGTTGGACTGCGACCGCCATGAACTGGTGATCGGGAAGCGGACCGTGTACCTGACGCCCAAGGAGTTTGAGGTGCTCCGGTTGCTGATCCGCCACGCCGGCAAGGTCCTCAGCACCGACGCGGTCCTGACCCGGGTCTGGGGCCCTGAGTGGATCGGTGAGCCGGACCTGGTGAAACAGTACGTGTACCGCCTGCGCCGGAAGATCGAGGAGGACCCCGACTCGCCCAAGTATCTCCATACTGTCCGAGGCGGAGGATATTACTTCGACGCCGAGGATCTCCTCTAGTACTCTTGCCGCTATCTGACGTTGCCGGTTAGGCCCTCTCCTTCAATAGGAGAGGGCCTTTTGTTACATTCTTTACTTTTCTTTTACCTGTACCATACGGTTCCTGGTTATACTGGCGTATGGTGAGGGTTCGATTGTGGCCATGTGGATTGATGAAATGCTAGAGGGAGGGACTGCAACACACCAAGAACCACGTACTCAATGAGGGGCGCGGGCAGGTTCTGACGGTAGCCTGCCAGGGGAGGTGAAATCACGATGAATGAGAAGGTCCTGGTCATTGACGATGACTCTGGTTTGACTACGCTCATGCGGCTTGGGCTGGAGCGGGAAGGGTTTGCGGTCGTCACCGCCAGCAGTGGCAAGGATGGGCTGCGGCGGGCCTACGAGGCCCGTCCTGATATCATCATCCTGGACGTCTCCATGCCGGACATGGATGGTTGGGCCACGTGCCAGCGGCTGCGCAGCATGTGCGATACCCCGGTCATCATGCTGACGGCTAAGACGGGCCGGGAAGACGTGCTCAGAGGACTCTCGCTGGGGGCCGATGACTATCTGACCAAGCCGTGCAGTTTCGACGAGTTGAAGGCCCGCATCCGCACCGTGCTGCGCCGGACCAGGGGGGATCCCGGCGAAGCCTGGCGGGCTACCTACGATGACGGCAATCTCTGCGTTGACCTGAAGGATGGGGTCGTCACGCGGCGCGGGCAAGAGGTCCATCTCACGCCCACGGAGACTCGCCTGTTGATGTACCTGGTCAGCCAGAAGGGGCGGGTCGTGTCTCACAAGGAGTTACTCACCAGTGTGTGGGGGCCGGAGTATGCGGACGAGGTGGGTTACTTGAGCGTGTACATTCGCTACCTGCGGCAAAAGATCGAGGACGATCCGGCCAATCCACGCTACATCTGCACACGCTGGCGGATGGGCTATTACTTTGCGGGCAATGGGGGGCTGCGACCGGAGGTGGGGGCCCCCCAGGTCAAAAGTGCAGGGTAATGGATATGGAGATACGCAGATATCTAAGACTCATCTTGCGCTGGTGGTGGCTGCTGGCGGTGAGCGCTGTCGTCCCAATGGTGGTCAGTTACTACTTTACCTCCGAGCAACTTGACCTCTACCAAGCGAAAGCGACGCTCATGGTGGGCACCAGCCTCCAGAATCCCAACCCGGACCCTTGGCAGCTTAACCTCAGCAACACCCTGGCCGCTGCCTATGCCGAGTTGGTCGGACAGAACCCGGTCACGGAAGCTGTTATCGAAAGGTTGGGGCTGCAGAGAACACCTGCGCAGTTGGCAGCCCAAATCAGGACTCGCATCTATTCAGGGGCCCAGCTCTTGGAGATACAGGTGACGGATACCAACCCGGAGGCGGCTGCTTTGATTGCCAATGCCCTGGCCGACGAATTGATCCGCCGAAGTCCAGCCTCTAAAGGGAGCGACCCAGAGCAACAGGAATTCATCCGCGGTCAACTGGAAGAGCTTCAAGCAAAGATCGAGGGGGTCAGCAAGCAGATTGACGCCCTGGCCGCTTCTCTGTCTGAATTGACCTCGGCTGCTGAGATCCAGGATGCTCAGGATCGAATTGCTGCGCTGGAAGAAGTGCGGTCTCTCTACCAATCCTCGTATGCTGATCTGTTTGTTTCCTACCGTGCAGAGTCACCCAATGTCGTTTCCCTCTTTGATCCTGCCTTGGTGCCCCAGTGGCCGATGCCCAGCAAAACCAAACTCATTGTTGCCGTGTCTGGCGTCGCGGGATTTGGACTGGCGCTGATCGCTATCTTCCTGATGGAATACTTGGACACATCGTTGCGGTGGGAAGAGAATGGTTTACAGCCTACTTTGGATTTGCCCGTTCTTGGTACCATCCCCCGTGTATCGAGGAACAGGGCCTCGCTGTCCAACACTCCGTTGAGTCCATTGTCCGCTGGGATGCATGCCATGCAAGCCAATCTCTTTCTCATCCGCCCCGATCAACCCTTCAGAACACTACTCCTGACCAGTCCCAGCCCTTCGGAAGGCAAGAGTTTTGTACTTGTCAATCTGGCTATGATGCTGGCCTCGGCCGGGAATCGGGTCATTGCTGTTGATGCGGATATGCATAGACCCTTGTTGCACGAACTGTTTGATCGCCCCAACATCACCGGTCTGGCCAGTGTTCTCAATGCCCAAGAAACCGACAGGGAGGACTTGTGCTCAGTTCCTCTACAGGAAACGGGCTTTGAAAATCTATATCTCCTGTCCGCTGGGCGGTCGCTGGTGGACCCGGTCGCGTTGTTGACCTCATCGCGCTTCTCGGTGTTGCTCGAACACTTGAAAGCCCAGGCCGACGTGATCCTGATTGATAGTCCGCCGGTCTTGAGTTCGCCCGATGCTACCGTGCTGGCGATGCTGGTTGAGGGCACAATTCTCGTGGTTAGCGTGGGGCTCACGAAGCGCGAGTTGCTCTCTCAGGCAAGAGATCGTCTGATCGCGCAACGAGGGGTCAATCTCTTAGGGCTCGCGGTCAATCGCGTCAGGCCGGGTGGTAGCCGTTATGATCATAGCGCTGGGCGGGGAGCTGAGGAATCCAAGCCGAGAACGCGAGGGGGCGATGAAGCGCGGCTAACGTTGCGTGAAGCGGCGGTGTGCCTGGGTGTACGTACGCCCGTGGTTCGGCGGTGGGGCAAGATGGGGCGGCTGAGGATGTCCAGGTCTGGCTTGAGTATGCGGGTCAGTAGGGATGACGTGGAAAGACTGGCGCAGTCCCAGACAAGTGGTGAAACAACCACATGAAAGTAGTCCTGGTCACTCATCACTTTCCGCCCCACTACGTCGGTGGGGTCGAGTTGATCACTCTCCGGCTGGCCCGATGGCTGGCACGTCACGGGAATGAGGTAGAGGTTGTCTGTGTGGAGTCTGTCTCGGGCGAGGAGAAGAGCAGGGTGCTCGTTAGCCGAGAGCCATGTGGGAACCTGATGGTCAATCGTCTGACTATCCGCTTTCGACAAGAGTTCGAATCTTTCAGGGAAAGCTACGACAACCCAGTCATCGGCCAGTGGTTTGAGGACTATCTCCATTGGACAAGGCCTGACCTCGTTCATATTCACAGCGGGTATATACTTTCATCCAGTACGATTCCAACGGCCAAACGCGCTGGATTGGCTGTAATCGTTTCACTACATGATTACTGGTTTATTTGCCCTCAGATCAAACTGATTCGCCCGGATGGTAACCGATGTGATGGAATTCGATCCGCTTCAGAATGTGCGTGGTGCTTGATGATGGGGCAACGCCGTTATCGTTGTCTGGACAAAGTGTCGTTGGGACTAGCGGGGTCGGTGGCGCGTCGGTTCATAGGTCACAAAGGGCCAGCCAATTCCCTTGGGGGACAGTTAGTCGAGATGTGCAAGGAACGGAAACGACTGATGATCGAACGCTTGAGGGCTGCCGACCTGGTCGTTACCCAGTCCCCCTTCTTGCGGACAACTATGATCGCGAATGGGTTACCGCCGGACAAAACACGGCTGGTGCATTATGGGCTGGACCTGACCGCTTGGCCAACGGTAATGCCACGAGCATCCAGTGATGGGACATTGCGTATTGGCTACCTGGGTCAGATTGCACCGCCGAAAGGAGTTCATTTGCTGATCAAGGCTTTCGCCAGGTTGGCCCCACCAGCCCAGAGATCCCATCTCAGCATTTATGGGAGTGTTGAGCAGTTCCCCACGTATGGCAAGAAACTGAGGAAATTGGCGCGGAACAATGCTCAAATCACCTTCGCCGGGCGCTACGAAAACCATCGCTTGCCAGCAATCCTCGCTGGGCTTGACGTAGTCGTCGTACCTTCCCAGTGGTATGAGATTGGCCCACTGGTCACGTTGGAAGCGTTGGCTGCCAAGAGGCCGGTAGTGGCGACCAACCTGCCAAACATGAATGTTCAGATCACCCAAGGTGTGAATGGGTTGCTCTTTGAGCCGGGCAATGTAGCTGATCTCTCCCGGCAATTACAACGGTTGGTTGATGAGCCGGCACTGCTCGATCGTCTACAGTCTGAGATTAGACCGGTCAGAACGTTTGAGCAAGAAGCCGAGGACGTGTTTCAGATTTACTGCGATATCTTGGACCACTATGGAGAGCAGCTACAGTGACTGACTCCTCACCGATTATGCTATCAGCCAAAGAGACAAGTACTTCGTCACCCGTGCCTGGGGAACCTCAGCGCAGTCTGACGGCCATCGTAGCCCGCAATTCGGCCTTCGTCCTGGGCTCGCAGGCAGTGCTAAAGGTTCTGGCCTTTCTATTTAATGTCTACGTGGTGCGCCGGCTGGGCGATGTGCACTTTGGCCAATACTCAGCAGTGATGGCGTACGTGGCCATCTTTGCCATCTTTACTGACTGGGGGATGGCACCATACGCTGTACGCGAAATGGCTGAGGATCATAGAAGGACCTCCTGGCTTTTGCCCAACATCGTCGCTATCCGGCTGGTGCTCTCTCTGATCATCGCTGTCGTCGCCCCTCTCTCAGCCTTCTGGCTCGGTAAGGGACACGAAATGGCGCTGGGGGTCGCTATCGCCAGCGCTGGATTGCTCATTTACGCCTTTCAGGGACCGTTGGACAGTGCGCTGACAGCGCGAGAACGACTGGATTACACGGCTACGTTCTCACTAATCAGCCAGCTGGTGTTCTGGAGCCTGGGCGTGCTTCTGCTGGTCAGGGGGATGGGCTTCATCGGCCTGCTCATTGCTTCTTTAAGTGGGGTGGCGGTGATCGCCGTACTCTCCGGGTGGGCACTTTTCAAAATGGGGATTGGTCGCCTCGTCCTCTCCGTTCGTTTGTGGCCTAAGTTGCTGCTGAATGCCCTGCCCTTTGGCATCAGCGACATCGCTTACATATTGATGCAGCGTTTTGATACTGTGTTGATGTCCTTCCTGCTCACCGATGCCGCTGTTGGATGGTACAATGTTCCCTACACCTTGATAACCATGATCCTGCTCATTGCCCAGAGCGTCGCCATCGCCATGTACCCTTCCATGGTACGAGGCTATCAGACTGCCCCCCAGTCGCTCCGGGACGTGACTCAGCGTTCGATCAAATACCTGTTGCTGGTGTGCCTACCCTTGGTGGTCGGAGGCACGATTTTGGCTGACCGGATAATCATCATGCTTTATAAAAATGAATTCGTTAATTCTGTGCCAGTTCTGCAATTGATGCTGTGGGCGCTGCCCAGTCTCTTTCTCCTCGAATTGCTGGGCCGGGTAGCCAACACCCTGCATCTGGAGCGCAAAGCGGCCAGGATCAATGTAATCAATGCCGGCATTACGTTGCTTCTTGATCTGGTGCTGATACCGACGCTGGGATTGACAGGGGGGGCCCTGGCTTGGGTGATCGGGCGGGCGGTTCGCCTTTTCCAGTTCTGGTTCCTGATTGGCCATGATCGGCTGATCGGAAGGGAATGGGGGCCACTACTCCGGGTCGTACTGGCGGCTGTCTTGATGGGAGGAGCGGTATTTCTCCTCCGCAACGCCAATCTTTTCCTATGCATCGGCTGCGGCGCGCTCATCTACGGTGGGCTTCTCGTTGCCTTGCGGGCGATAGATCGCAATGAGTTGCGGTTTCTGTTGAGGTTGCTGCTTCGGCGGGGAAAACTGGAAAAAGCAACATGAGAAAACACGTGCCCCTCCTACGCGGGCTGGCCATCTTGGCCGTAGTGTGCAACCACGCTACTGGCTGGGGATATACTGCCATGTTCTGGTGGACGCACCGCTATCGGCAGGTGAGCTCCCTTCCGAACTACGATCAACTCGGCTCTCTGCCCTACTATGGCCTAGTCGTGATCCAACAACTCGCCTTGTTCAGTGTGCCCGCTTTCCTGTTTATTTCTGGCTATTTCGTCGCTTACGCCGCGCGGGGCGACTCACCTGCGCTGAGTTGGAAGATCGTCAGATCGCAGATCACTCATCTCCTGTGGCCCTACCTGGTGTGGTCGCTAGTCATCTTTATCGGAGATGGGGTGCAGGGTAAACGGTATTCGCTCGTCCAATACGTCGGACAACTTGTGACTGGAGGGGCAGTCCCTGCATATTTCTTTGTGCCACTGCTTTGCCAGTTCTACTTGCTCTCGCCCCTCATCGCCCGTTGGGGCAAGACCAGGGGAAGTCTACTGATCGCTGTCTCGGTGTTTATCCAACTGGCGGCCACCGCTCTGGCATACTTGCCTCTCCTGGGAGTTGCCCTACCGCTCGTGGTTTATACGAGCGGGTGGTTGTTCATCTGGCAAGCGCTGTACTTTCCTCTGGGGGTTGTGTGCGGCTTTCACTACAGTCGCCTCAAACCATGGCTGGCTCGGGTCAAGTGGGGGCTGCTGGCCGCCACAGTGGTCTTCGGTGTGCTATCAATCCTTGAGTCTGAGGCCCTGTATCGTGCAGGATTCAACGACGGCTGGGTCCGTGGCGGGTTCAGGTTTTCGGCCGCACTATACGCCGTAGCGTTTGTCCTTTCTTTTCTTGCCTTTGACGAAATCTCGATTCCATTTGCGCGTGCTATCAGTCATCTTGGCACCAGGTCGTATGGGATCTATCTACTTCACCCTAAGATACTGGAACTTGTTGCCAGGGCGATATATCACGTAGCACCCTGGGTGCTGGCTCACCAAGTAGTGTACCAGCCGCTGCTGGTCGTGTCAGGTGTTGGAATTCCGCTGCTGTTCATGAATTGCGCGATGAAATCCCGTGCCAAGAAGTTCGCTCACTATCTTTTTGGCTAGGGCACTCTTAGTTAGGAAGGAAAGGAAGCCATGAGTAAGTTCTCATTTCAAAAGACAGCGAAGGTTGTGGCCTCTGTGGGCCTGGCATCGGCAGTGTTGTTGCCGCTGTGGCTTTTGTGTCGTAGCACGAGCGTTGTACACGCTACCCCACCCATTGAGGAAAATCCGGTCTCCATAGGCAATGCCTCAGAGATTGTCGCTACTTCTAGCGGCTCCCGCGCGTTGGCGGTGGCTGATCTGGATCGTAATGGCACATCGGACCTGGCTCTGGCAGACGGCAGCCGGATCCGCATCGTCGCCAACACAGGTCTCACCACGCCGGTCTGGTCACTCTCGACCACTGTCGGCTCGATGAGTGCTAATCTAGTGGACCTGGCGACGGTGGATCTGGACCGTGACGGCCGGATAGACCTGGTAGCAGCGGCGACGGACGCAGCCGGCAATAGCCAACTGGTGTTGTGGCAAAGCTCGATTGCCGGCGCTGGCTCGTTCACAGCAGCGTGGGCGGTCAGCAACACCCTGACCAGTACGGCCCGCATCACGCTTACCACGCTGGCAGTAGGAGACCTGGACAGGGATGGTGCTCCTGACGTGGTAGCAGCCGGGCATGACGGCATGATCCGGCTGTGGCGTAACCCCTTGACTGGGACCCAGCCATTTACGACAGCCTGGGGAACTACCAGTGTCATAGGAGTGTCCGGCCGAAGGATCAACCAGGTCGCCCTGGCCGATGTTGACCGCGATGGTCGCCTGGATATCGTGGCGGTTACCGGGGGCAACAACCCGATCGCGCGGGTATGGCAGAATCCGTTTAGTGGTACGCGGCCATTTACGGCTTCCTGGTCGGTCTACAACACGTTGAGCACGCTGGGGAGCGACGGGTTGTCCGTCGCCGTGGCCGACTTTGACCGCAACGGCGCGCCAGATGTCGCGGCGGGTGACACCGCGGGGGGGGTGATGGCGTGGAGCAACCCATTGACCGGGACGCTGCCGTTCACGATGAGTTGGGGGAGTCCGGGTAGCGTTGGGAATGCCGGCGCTCCCGTTGGTTCGCTCGTGGCGGTTGACCTGGACAACGACGGACAGCCTGATCTGGCTGGCGGAACCGAGGTCGCGCCCTCGACGGTGCTTGCCTGGCACAATCCGGGAACACCGTTTGGGGGCACGTGGCCGGCGGTTGTGGCTGGGACGCGGGACGACACCACCTATGACCTGGTGGTGGCCGACGTTGAGTCGGATGGCGACGTGGACGTCATGTCGGGAGAAGGGGACCCTGGTCCTGGGCACGTCATCCTGTGGCCCAACTTGCTCGTGCACCGCGATGCAGCGTTCGATGGTACGAGTGCGGCTATAGGCGCCGTGGGGCATTGTGACGGTTTTCTGATCGGCGATTTGGACCGTGACGGTCTTCCTGATATCGTGACTCAGGACCAGGTAGGAAGCCTGGTAATCTTCGAGAACGACGGCTCGCCCTTCATCTCTGCCTGGCCGCAGCATGTGATCGGCCTGTACGTCGGCTTGCGGCCTTTGGCGCTGACTGACATAAACAGAGATGGCAAACTGGACGTGATCGTCGGGAACAACGGGACCCCTGCTCGTCTGGAGGTCTGGTATACCACAGGATCACCTTTCGACGCAGCGTCCTGGCACCAACAGACTATCGGCAATTTGCCAGCAGTGGCGCGAGCGGTAGACGTGGGTGATCTGGACGGAAATGGGCGCCTGGAGATCGTCGCTGGCTCAGGGACTGGCGTCATCACACCTACAAGTAGCACCAATGCGGTGTGGGTATGGCGTTACACCGGTAGTAGCCCCTTTTCCTCTTCGTGGATTTCTGCAGCGATAGGAGTTGTGACCTACACGATAGGTGACTTGAAGTTGGCGGATTTGAACAATGATGCACGACTGGATGTTGTGTTCGGTACCTGGTGTGCGCCAGAAGTGGGCAGTTCCAGCGATCCGAGACCTCAATCCGAATGGACTGACGCCTACCAGCTCAGAGCCTTTCGCAACGATGGTGCTCCCTTCTCAGGTGGCTGGACGGCCTTTGACCTGGGCCGTGATCCGGCGACCCGTACGTTGCAACTGGTATACCATGGCTACTTCGGCGCCAGTATCTACTCCGTGGACACAGCAGATTTCGACAATGATGGGAATCTGGATATCGTCACTGGCGACGACATCGTAGGGGATTTTCAGGTAATGGTTTGGCAGAATGACGGCACTCCCTTCGATGGGCAATTGTGGGTTCCTTCGACTGTGGGCTTAGGGCCGTGGTGGGAGACCCAAGGGGATCCGTGGCTATCGGCTACGGTGAACTCGGTCGTCGCAGTAGACTTGAACGCGGATGGGCTCGTTGACGTGGTCTCTGGGAGCGACAGTCCCGAGTCTTACGAGGTCATCTATTGGGAAAACACGGGTATTCCCTTCAGCGAGTGGATGACAGACACCCATTGGATACGTCACGATTTGGGTGTGACCGATCATAATGGTACTATCGTAGCAGTAGCGGACATGGACAACGATGGTGATGAAGACGTCGCTTCTTTGTTCGGGTCGTGGGATCCTGTTGAAGCCATTCAGTTGTGGCAGAATCAGGGAGGGAGCATCGGCCAGGTCCCTGTGGCTACCGCCCCGGCTACTGTCCGGTATGGAACGGCCAACGAACTGATGCGCGTCTCGGTTTCACATCATGGCAAAGCGACGGATCACAGCGCCGAGTTAGAAGAATGGCGGTTGACCTTCCAGGATGGTGCGGGTGCACCATTGACCTCGGCGCAGGCTGATGTGCTGTTTGCCAATCTCGTCATCTATCGTGATGGGAACGGTGATGGAGTGTGGCAGATCGGAGATACACCGGTCGTCACGGTTTCCGGCCCAGCACTGTCCGGCGGCGTACAAACGTTCCTATTCCCTGCCGGCGACAGCCGGGCGGCGATTTCGGCCACGCAAACCGTTACCTACTTTGTCGTTGCATCGTTGGAACCGACGGCCAGCCAGGGAGCTCCATCTGCTTTCCAGATTGTCTTTGACCCGGACTCTGCATCGGTCGTGAGAGATCGGGTGAACGGAGCGTCGTTATCAATCAACGATACACAACCAGTCACCATCGGGCCAGTCACCGTCGCCTATGCGCCTGTTGCGGGACTTGCCGTGACTGACAGCAGCCCCACACCGTTGGGTCTACCTACTACGTTGACGGCCACGATCACGGCTGGCACGAACGTCAGCTATACCTGGGCCTTCGGCGATGGAGCCACTGCTAGCGGTGCTGTGGTGGTCCATACCTACCCTGCCATCAACAGGTACACGGCCATCGTCACTGCCAGCAACCTGGTCAGCATCGCTACGGCGACGGCGACTGTTCAGATTACCGATGCCTCCATTGCTGGGCTTGTTGCCACCAACAATAGTCCCACACCGTTGGGTCAGGCCACCACCCTGACAGGCACCGTTGCGGCCGGAACGCGTGTCAATTACGCCTGGGCCTTTGGCGATGGAGCGACCGCCGGCGGCGCTGTGGTGACCCACACCTATCCCGTCGGTGTCTACACGGCAGTCGTCACCGCCAGTAACTCGGCCAACGCCGTTACGGCCACCACCGCTGTCACCGTGGAGGAACCTATCGCCGAGCTCGCCGCGACCAACGACAGCCCCAAACAGGTCGGCCAGGCCGCTACGCTGACGGCAACGGTCAAGAGTGGTACGCACGTCGTCTACACCTGGGCATTTGCCGGTGGGGATACCGCCAGCGGCGCCGTCGTGACCCATACCTACTCCATCGCTGGCGTCTATACGGCAGCCGTCACCGCCAGGAACAGCGTCAGTGTGCGTACGGCGACGACGACTCTCACGTTCACCCCCGGCAGCCTGCAGCACGTCGAGGTTAGTCCAAGCACGGCCATGCTGATGCCATCCGCCAAGCAACTCTTCACGGCCGCTGGCTACGACCAATACGATAACGAGATCAACGGCCTGACGTTCACGTGGGCGGTGGTCAATGGCGGTGGGACGATTGACAGTAACGGCCTGTTCACGGCGGGGTACGCGGAGGGGATGTACTCCGACACCGTGCGCGCTACAGTAGGAGACATCCACGGATACGCTTCGGTGACCATTCAGGAAAAGTACTTCATTTTCTTGCCACTGGTCACCAGGCTCTATTAGCGATGGCCTGTCTCTGCCCCGGCTTGCTGACTATGGGGTCGTGGCAGGGGCCAAGGCTCAGCGAATCGGTCCGTGCAGGGGCGGATGCAGCAACGTATCGCTGGTTACGAATGAGGTTGGGTGAGGAAAGATGAGACCTGGAAGCAGTCTACGACGCATCAGGGTAGGAGTCAGTCTACTTCTCGTGCTGATACTTCTGGGAGGGCTGGCCTGGGGTCTGCGGGGCAGGGGCCTGGGTAGCGCATTGCACTCCAACGTACGAGCCGTTCTTAGCACGATCAAGGCGGTGCTGGACCGTTCTTCGGCGAAATCCACTGGGAATTTCACCACCCTGATCTTTCTGCACCACTCCACTGGTCAGAACCTGATCGAACAGGGTGGAGTACGGGAGGCGTTTGCAGCGGCAGGGTACAGTTTCTGGGACCACAGCTACAACGACCAAGGCCTGACCCGGCCCGACGGGATGCCTGCGGGTTACAGTTACAATATCCCTGACGACAACACCGACCCCGATGGCCTTGCCCGTATCTTCTCCCAACGGCGCTACTCCTGGCCGCTGAATGCTTTCAGCGGACTGATGCGGCACGAGGTGATCATTTTCAAGTCTTGCTTTCCGGTCAGCAACATTACCAGCGATGTACAACTGGAACAGTATAGGGCTTATTACCTTCAGATACGGGAGGTGATAGACCGATACCCAAATCGCATCTTCGTTGTCGTGACTCCGCCCCCGCTGAACCCCGCTGAGACAGATGCAGAGGCGGCTGCCCGGGCTCGGGCTTTCGCTGAATGGCTAAAGTCCGACGAGTTCCTTGGTGGGCACCCTAACGTTCTTACGGTTGATCTCTTCGACCTGTTAGCCGAAGGCGATGTCCTGGCTTCCGATCTGAACATGCTGCGCGCTGCTTATCGAGATGGAAAAGATTCCCATCCCAACCGGTTGGCCAATCAAACCATCGGGCCACTCTTGGTCAACTTTGTCTTGGATGCTGTGGAGGTATATCGGGCTGGCTTGGCAGAGGGAGGCGAAACGCCATGACACCTCAGGTGACGATCATTGTGCTCAACTGGAACGGTCTGAGCGACACCTTGGAGTGCCTGAAATCGCTATCGCAACTTGACTATCACTGCTACGACGTCGCCGTGGTGGACAACGCTTCGACAGATGGATCGGTGCCAGCCATCCGGACGCGTTATCCTGATGCCGTTGTCTTGGAGACAGGAGAGAACCTTGGCTATACCGGGGGCAACAACGTGGGGATTCAGTATGCGCTCGACCGTGGAGCAGACTATGTCTTCTTGTTGAACAATGACACGGTCGTAGATTCCAAGATCGTGGAGAAACTGGTAGCCTTTGCCGAATCCAACCCAGCGGCTGGTATCATTGGCCCCAAGCAATACTTCTTTGACCGGCCCAACGTCATTGCTGGCACGGGTAGCGTGGTTGACTGGCAGCGAGGGACGATCAGGCACCTGCGCAGGGAGGAAGTCGAATCGGACGATCGGCCATTAGACTCTGATGTCCCTCGAAGAGTGGATTTCATGGACGGATGTGCGGTATGCGTGCGCCGGAGGTTCATCGAAGAGGTGGGGATGCTGGATGAGCGGTATCACCTCGGTGGGTATGAAGATGCAGACTGGGGCATGCGAGCAACCATGCGCGGCTATCAGGTGTGGAATGTGCCGGAAGCCAGGATATGGCACAAGATATCGGCCGCGGCGGGCATTGGCTCACCGTTAACCACCTATTATATGACACGGAATGCATCTTCGTTCTTCTGGCGATATACGCCTGGCTACCGCCGTTGGTTTTGCGTTTCGCGTATTGTCCTGCGAATACTATGGATAGCGGCCGCCTGGACGCTGAAACCGGAATATCAGACTGAGACGTTCAGGCGTAAACGTGCGGCCAACCTGCTGGCCCTGCGTGACTTCTTCTTAGGACGGTTTGGCCCTATGGGGCCGGACGTAGCCCGGGTCTGCTTTGGTGCATCGTGATACGACGAGCCAAGATCCGGCTTGACCAAAATAAGGAGCCTGTAGCAATGACAAGAGCACTCGTGACTGGCGGATTGGGATTTGTTGGGTCATACGTAGCCTCTGAACTTCACAGACGAGGCTACGAAGTCCACGTGGTTGACAATCTTTTCGTGGGTACGCGCGAACGGGTGCGTGAGCTCCCGGAGGGGACCGCCATCCATGTCGTTGACATTCGAGACGCAGAAATGGTGTTCAAGGTGTTGAGCCAGGTGCGTCCACAGATAGTTGTACACCTGGCGGCTCTTCACTACATCCCATACTGTAACGTCAACCCTCTCGAGTGTTATGATGTTAATGTACGTGGCACGTCTATCTTACTGGATGCATCAGAGCGGTGCGCTGTCGAGCGCATGTTTCTCGCTTCTACTGCTGGCGTATACCAGCCGTCTGAGACGCCCGGTCAAGAAGACAATCCTGGTTGGCCCGCGGACATATACGGCTTCAGCAAACGTGCCGGTGAGTTCGCTATCAGTGGATGGTCTGCGCGGAGCGGCGCGTCCGCTGTAATGGGGCGGTATTACAACGTGTTCGGGTATGGAGAGACATCACCGCATATTATTCCGGTTCTCGTCAGCCAGATCCGGGATGGTGCGCGCTCGATCAAGGTCGGGAATCTTGCAAGCCGTCGGGACTACGTCCACGTGACAGATATTGCCCGCATTACGTGCGATCTGATCGGCCTGCGTACAGATGGTGTACTGATAGCCAACATTGGTACAGGTGTGTCGTATTCGGTCCAGGACATCATTGACATACTGTCCGATCACTTGCAGCAACCGTTGGAAGTTCTGCAAGATCCGCGCCGCATGCGGAAGCAAGACCGACCCAACCTGGTTGCGGACGTGTCGAGACTTCGTAGCCTGGGGCTGACGCTGCCACAGGTCTGTCTCCGGGACGGGTTACGCGAACTCGTGGATCGGGGTGTCGGTCCGTACTTGTCACCCCGGTTCGCAGATTTCCTTGGTGACCGGTAAGCGCACAAGAGGTGCACACAGAATGAAACTCCTGATGATCTCGGCCTGGTTTCCATACCCGCCGATTTGTGGTGCAAAGATTCGCAAGCATAATCTCGTCCGCCAGCTATCAAAATTCGCGGACATTGACCTGATCTCGCTTGTTCAGACGCTCAATGCGGACCAGTTGGCAGAAGGCAAGCGTTACCTGGAAAACTACTGCCGATCGGTCCAGGCCGTTCCTGCGATTCCCCATCGCCCTAGCAGGGCGCGGGCACTGCAGAAGTTGATCAGTCCACTGCCGGATTCGATCCAGGTCACACGGAATGCTGAACTTGAGCGTCGAGTCGCCGAGGCGTGGCACCGTGGCGGGTACGACGCGGCCATGGTCACCGAGTGTGGCTCACCCGGCATCGTCACGTTTACGGCAGTGTCGCAGAATATCAGGCCCCTTGTCGTGGATTCTGTGGAACTGGGCGTTTCCCGGCCGCAGGGTGCGCTGCTTTCACTGCGGCGACTGCGTCAGTCATTGACCTGGTTCAAACTGCGGCGGTTTTCAAGTGCCCTCTTGCGGAAGGCCGACGTTTACACGGTCACGTCGCAGCCAGAGTACGTGCTCCTCTGTAGCATCGTCCCTGCAGGCGTTCCGTGTGTGATCGTGCCTAACGTGATGGACCTGGGCGACTATGAGGGCACATTCGGTGAACGTGACCGAAGATCGTTGATCCATTGTGGCTCTTTTTCATATTCGGTGAACTACGATGCTGTCCTATGGTTTGCCCAGGAGGTATTTGGAAGGATCCAGATGCGGGAATCTCTGAAGATACGCGTGACGGGAAACACTGCAGGCCGTGACCTCAGCCCGATTCGAGCAGGTTGCCCACAGGTGGAATTCACTGGCCTGGTGAAGGATATCCGGTCCTACATTGCTGAGTCTGGTATCAGCATCGTTCCAATCCTGGCTGGTGGGTCCACCCGTCTGAAAATTCTTGAGTCCATGGCCTTGGGTACACCGGTGGTAAGTACGAGCCTTGGCGCCGAAGGACTGGATGTCCGCCATGAGGAGAATATCCTGCTTGCTGATACTCCAGCGGACTTTGCCCGGCAAATTGACCGCCTGATCCAGGATGATGACCTATGGCATCATCTCTCGGTGCAAGGCCGTCGTCTGATCGAAAGTCACTATTCAGCGGAGAAGATGGGCAAACTGTTTGCAGCGCTGTTCAGTCGCGTGCTGGGCCAACCTGCCAAACCTAGTCTGATGGCCTGTGATGCTGTGACTGAGACAGGAGTCGGTTGATGCCATTTGGTTTCCTGGCCAAACTCAATAAGCCTTGGCTCATTCGGTTGGGCATTATCGTCACGACGCTGAGCATGTTGCTGGCAGTAGGATTCGCAATGGCGCAAGTGTCCCCGGCGTTTGTTCTCTTGGCTCTTGTAGCGCCGTTGGGGATCGTGGCGGTAGTAGCGCATCTCGAACTGGGTATCGTCGCTATATTGCTGGCAGGGTTCTTTGTCCGCATTCGCATACCAACAGGTACGGCCAGTGAGATTGTGATCAGCCTGATGATCAGTCTTGGATGCATCGGGCTGTGGGTTGTCCGTATGCTCGTCGTGGAAAAGCGCCTGGCCCTGAAACCTGCGGCGACTAACGTGCCAATCCTGGCTTTTATGGTGACCGTGGCCTTCTCCTGGGTATGGAGCCGCGCGTTCCGTGACGTGTTTGTGCACGAAGCAGGCCACCCCCTGGTATCTGTCGTGGCTGCCCTGGTCATGGTGCTCTTGCCAGGGTGTTTCCTGCTGGTGTCGAACAATATCCGCGATGTGCGCTGGCTGAAGGTGTTGGTAGCGACCCTCCTGGGAGAAGGGTTAATTGCCTTGGTGATTGACTTGGGATCGAGCCTGGGCGTAAGCCCATTGCGGACCCTGAATCAGTTTCTATATACGAATAGGGCGATTCAGATCAACACGCATGGCTTGCTTTCGAACTGGTGTATGTCTTTTGCGTTGGCCCTTGCCCTGTTCAATCGCCGGTTACATTGGCTTGTGAGGTTGTCGCTGCTCGCCTATACTGCTGCGTGGGTGTATTGGGGATTCTCTCTGCGAGTGACCTGGCTGTCTGGGTGGGCGCCAGCCTTCGTAGCGGCGGCAGTGGTCACATTGATGCGCTCTAAGCGGCTCTTTGCTGTGCTGATGTTGGTGATGGTGCTTGGAGCAGGGATGTACTACTGGAGGACGCAACTCCAGGGGGAGTCTGAAAGAAGCGGTGAGACCCGGTGGGCTGCCTATCAGGTCAACTGGCGGGTTACTGGCAAACATCTCCTGTTCGGTACCGGGCCGGCGGGCTATGCGTCCTACTACATGAGTTACTTTCCCGATGAGGGGATGGCCACCCACAGCAATTACATTGATATCGTGGCTCAGACCGGCATTGTGGGCACGGCATTCATTCTGTGGTTCTTTGGCGCACAGGCCTGGAACAGTTACAAGCTACGACGCGCTCTTCAAGGCCGCAGCGACTTTGCGGAGAGTCTGTCTGTTGCGGTACTGGCCGGCACGGCTGGGTGTGTGATCGCCATGGCCCTGGGAGACTGGCTGCTTCCCTTCGTCTACACGCAGGGGATTCCCGGGTTTGATTTGGCAGTGTACAATTGGATGTTCATGGGATCGCTCTGGGCCTTGGGCTACAGCCTCCAGGCACAGGCGACCACCAGGGGTAACCTCCAGATGGTGGGGTAGATAGCAGCGTGAACACTGAACGGATAGACGTCTCTGTAATCATCCTGAACTGGAATACGCGGGATCTGCTCGCGCAGTGCCTTCGATCAGTTTATGACACGATTAGTGACCTGAAGTTCGAGGCGATTGTCGTGGACAATGCTTCTATGGATGGTAGCGTCGAAATGGTATGCCGAGCATTCCCTCAGGTGCGGCTCATCACAAATGCAGAAAACCTGGGGTTTGCGCGGGCCAACAATCAGGCCATGGCAGCCAGCTATGGGCGTTTCATGCTGCTGTTCAACAGTGACGCCATCGCCACGCCAGGTGCCGTCCAGGCATTGGTAGGCCTGGCCGATAGGGAACCGCACGCCGGGATCATAGGAGCACAGTTGCTCAACCCCGACGGGTCCTTCCAGGCTTCGCATACACCCTTTCCTAATCTATGGCAAGAGTTTCTCGTCCTGACGGGGCTGGGGCGACTCTTGCGAGGTCGTTGGCATCCCAGCCGTGGTCCTGAAGAGGACAAGGGGCCGCAGATAGTGGATTATATAGAGGGAGCCTGCATGCTGGTTCGGCGGGCAGCGTTTGAAGATGTAGGCGGGATGGATGAGGGATATTTCATGTACGCAGACGAGGTGGACTGGTGCTATACGATGCGACAAAAGGACTGGCAGGTATGGTATCAACCGGTCGCAAAAGTGATTCACCTCGGCAGTGCCAGTAGCCGGAACCGGCGTCCCCAGCGTGAAGGAGATCTCTACCGCAGCCGTGTGCGGTTCTTTCGTAAGCATTACGGAAATAACGCAGCCTGGCTGCTTAAGGTACAGATTTGCATTCTGACTGCGGTCAAGATCGTTTTTCACGGGGCGCTGTCCCTGTGCACCGGGGGGCGCTATGGTCGCCCGGTCGTTTCTCTGCGTCATCTGGCGCGGGAACTAGGTGAGGTGTAGGTGGAGGCTCGGCCGCGTACTCAGGTTCTGTCATATGCTCGAGGGCTTTTGAAATCGCCCCGAGCAATCCTCGTCGGGTTACACAGGCTTGGCCCGTTGCCTGCCAATGGCTTGCAGACGAAGCACCACCTGGACGCAGCCATTGATTGGATTCGGCTCGCGCATGTAATGAGTAGTGATGGCGGCATCTCGAAGGGCTACGACATGTTGCGTCACCGCTGGTCTCCGTCTTACCCGGAGACTACCGGCTACACGATTCCGACCCTGCTTAACGCAGCAACGGCTTCAGGTTGCCTTGAGTTGCGCAAGTTCGCTTTCTCGCTTGCCGATTATCTCTTGAACAGCACGACGCCCCAGGGCGGCGTGGCACACTGGGCAAGTTCGGGATCGTATCCTATCGTATTTGACACAGGCCAGGTGATGTTTGGCTGGTTAGCCGCCTTCGATGCCAGTGGCGATGAGCGATATCTGCGAGCGGCGATGCGCGCTGGCGACTGGCTGACCTCGGTCCAAGACTCCTTGGGCTCCTGGAGGGATTACCAGCACCTGGGTGTGGAGAAGGTGATTGATACGCGTGTGGCTTGGGCGTTGATGGAGTTGCACCGGCATACCGGCAGGGATGTCTATTTGCACGCTGCGGTGCGCAATCTGGAATGGGCAGCCGGGCAACAGGACGACGATGGCTGGTTCCAACACTGTGCTTTTGTCGAAGGCGGAGACCCGTTCACTCACACGCTCGCCTATACAGCCGAGGGGCTATTTGAGAGTGGTTGTTTGCTCAATGAGGCGCGCTACGTGGACTCTGCCCGCTTGATGGCCGATGCGCTCCTGGCCCGCCAGCATCCCGATGGTAGTCTGGCCGGTACCTATGGCCAGGCGTGGCGCAAAACAAGCCGTTCGAGTTGCTTGACAGGCAATTGCCAGATGGGCCGTCTGTGGCTGCGCCTTCATGAGACAACCGGCAAGCAGGCCTACTTTGCCGCCGCCAGTAAAACGATTACGTTCGTCGCCCGTACCCAGTGCCTGCAACCGTCCGATCCGAATATCCGAGGAGCCATTGCGGGATCCTATCCGGTCTACGGCCGGTACGAACGCTTCAAATATCCCAATTGGGCCGCCAAGTTCTTCGTTGATGCACTGCTGCAACTGGACAGGGTAGAAAATAGGAGCAGTTTACCATCTTACGTAGGTTAGAGATATGACGATCATTTCTCTCGTTGCTTTGCTTGCTCTAGTACTGCCTCTGGGGTATCTGTTTCTCCTGGCAGTAGCGTCGGTGCGTTCTGCTTCACCACAGATGCAGTCCAACCCTCGTCCGTCATGTCGTTTCGTCATTACCATACCCGCGCACGACGAAGCGAGTGTGATTGAAGGTACTGTCCAGCGGCTGCGCGCATTGGACTATCCACCTGATCTCTTCAGTATCCATGTTGTGGCGGATCACTGCTCGGACAACACTGCAACTCTGGCGCGCCGGGCCGGCGCGATCGCCCATGAGCGCAACGAAGGCCCCAGGACGGGCAAGGGAGCAGCGCTGTCTTGGTTGTTCCAGCGTATCCTGGATGACACCTGCGATGCTGTTGTGATCTTTGACTCGGACACACAGGTTGCTGCCGATTTTCTGCGCGTTATGGATGTTCGCCTGGCGCAGGGTGCTCAGGTGGTCCAAGGCCAACATATCATCGGCAACCATGATGAAGGTTGGTTCCCGGCGCTGACCTGGGCGATGTTTCTGGTGGATAATCGGTTCCAGAACCTTGGCCGCTCGAATCTTGGTTGGTCGGCGAAGCACATGGGCGATTCAATCTGCTTTCGTGTGGATGTGCTTCGCAGGACTGGGTGGGGAGAGGGCCTTACCGACGACTACCAGCTACGTCAACGCCTGCTCTTAGAAGGTGTCAGAATTGCTTACGAGCCGGCCGCCATTGGCTACGGCGAAGCACCTCGCACGTGGGCGCAAGCCCGTGCACAACGGGCGCGCTGGCTGCGTGGCACCCGCGATGCCAGCCAGCGCTTTGCACGACGCCTGCTTGTAGAAGCGGTCAAACGTCGAGACCCGGCCTTGTTGGACGGCGCATTCCAGGCTTATCTCCCTTCCTACTCCACGCTCGCGATGTTGTGTGTTATTTCTGTGCTGATCCAAGTATTGATCAATTGGGTGGTGGCGCCTCTCTTCTCGTGGCACGTGGTCGGCGCCTGGCTGGTCGTCTTGAGTGCGCTTTTTGTGTATCCACTGATTGGACTGGTTTTGGAGCATGCTCCGCTCAAGGCGCACGTGGCCATCTTGTCCGGGCCATTTTTCATTCTCTGGCGGACTTGGCTAGCGCTGGCCTCGCGTTTGGGCAGTAGACCGGTGACCTGGGTTCGCACGGCACATGGAGAGCCAAAGTGAAAATCCTTACTGTTTTCGGCACCCGTCCAGAGGCCATCAAAATGGCTCCAGTCATCAAGGAGATGGAGAAATATCCCGACGAAATCCAGTCGGTTGTCTGCGTTACGGCTCAGCACCGGGAGGTGCTTGACCAGGTCTTGGATATTTTCGACATCCAGCCGGATCATGATCTGAATGTCATGCTACCGGACCAGACGCTGTCACAGCTTACGGCGAACATTTTGACCCGCCTGGAACAGGTTGTGGCTCAGGAACGGCCCGACTGGATGCTGGTGCAAGGGGATACGACTACCGTGATGGTCGCCAGTCTGGTGGCATACTATCACCGGGTTAAGATAGGACACGTCGAGGCCGGCTTACGTACCGGCGACAAATGGCAGCCTTACCCTGAAGAGATCAATCGCCGCGTCACCGATATATTGGCTGATCTGTACTTTGCTCCGACGGAGCAAAGCCGGGAGAATCTGCTGCGCGAGGGGGTATCATCCGACAGCATTGTAGTAACCGGCAACACGGTCATTGACGCACTACTGATGACAGTCCATCGGCTGAGACATGAGGAGGGGACACGCCGGTATTGGTCGCGCGACGGACAGCGACTTGTCCTGGTCACCGCCCATCGGCGTGAGAACTTTGGCCAGCCTTTGGCTCGCATCTGCCACGCTCTGGCCGAGATCGCTGCCCGTTACCCGGCGCAGATTCAACTTGTCTACCCGGTGCACCCCAATCCGAATGTGTGGGGACCGGTGCACGAGATGCTGGCAGGCATCCCGAATATCACGCTGACAGAGCCGCTGGCATACTATGATTTCGTCCGGTTGATGAGCGAAGCCGATCTGATCCTGACTGACTCTGGCGGCTTGCAGGAGGAAGCGCCCAGTCTGGGCGTGCCAGTGCTTGTGTTGCGAGAGGTTACCGAGCGGCCGGAGGGGGTAGCAGCCGGTGTGGTCAGGCTGGTGGGTACAGACGAGCGCAACATCGTGGGAGAAGTAGTCACATTGTTAGAAGATGAGCGGGTTTACCAGCACATGGCTCGAGGCGCCAATCCTTACGGTGATGGTCGAGCCAGCGAGCGTATTGTGAACGCTGTACGGGCAACATCGTTGAGAGTATAGTCACTTGGTCGAGAAAGATCTGGCAACAAAGGAAAGAGCTATCTGGAATCCAAGAGCCCTCCAACTGTTGAGGGAGAAGGCCGCTGTTCAGTGTGCCCTGAACATAGTCCCTCGCACGGTTAACGGAACTAACATCCATTTTCCTGGAACTGAGATCGCATTGGGACTCCGGGTTGTGGTGAGATCCAAACGCATTGCAGGGCGGAGCCTGTTGGAGGTTATCTATGAGCGGGAGATGCAGGAGTTTGCTCTGGACATGGCGATGGTTGCACTAGAGGCGTTGAACAGGGCAGATGTAACGTCAGGGCCGTTTGCTCTGTTTAGCCGGGTGTATAGGCCGGTAAGAGCATTGAGAGTAATCGTAGCAGAGAGATTACGCGCCCCTGTTCTGTCCTCAGAGCAAAGGCGCGAACTGAACTACCTGGTGTCCAGTTACGTCAGGTGCAGGGAAGGGGAGAGAAGGACCTTGGTGCACGGGGACTTACATGCAGGCAACCTGGTGGTGAACCGTGAGGGAAAGTCGCTGGGATTCGTGGACATGGAGATGATGCATATCGGCAAACCGGTCACCAATTTTGCCCAGTTGTGGATCTCATTTCATTTCGCCGACCTCTCTCTCGGAAGACGGTTGTATCAACGCTATATGAGCCGTTTTTCAGGTACGCTGGATGCCCATTTTGATCCTGATGCGAGAGCGGAGATTGCATTGAGGTGTTATTCTCTGGTGAGAGACGCAATAAAGGTAGGGCATGGGGAACTGGAGCAAAAAGCTCGTACTCTGCTGGGCAATGTGTTGAAAGGTGAGGGCTTTGAGAGGCTCATGTGATGAAAACGCATAAGGTTTATACAGGCAAGGATCTGGTAGATCGCTATGATTACAGGCATTTTGGGGGCAAGGGAGGGCAACATGTCTTCCACAGAGACTGTGCAGTTCTAGAGTCTCTGCTGGGGGCATCGCGGGGTTTACTACTTGACGTTCCTTGCGGGACAGGGGTGTACTCGATAGTCTTCCAGGAGAAGGGACATAGAGTGGTCGCCGCGGATGCTTCCATGCTAATGCTGGAGAAAACCGGCCAGAGGCGAGCGGGCATCCCCAGGGTGCTGTGCGACATAAACCAGTTACCATTCAAGAGCGGCGTTCTCGATGCCGTGATGACGGTCCGCCTGTTTCAGCATCTTCCGGGGGATAATGTGGTGAGAGTCTTGCAGGAACTGGGGCGGGTAACTGGACCTGGCGGGCTCGTCATCTTTGACACTTTCCGCTGGAGTCCAAGAAAGCCCCCCCTGTTCAAGAGTGAGATGTACGTATACTCTCACCGCAGCGTGGAGAAGATGATAGAGGAAGCAGGGCTGAGAAAGGTGCAGGCGCATTCGCTTTACCTGTTTTCGCCCATTATGTACCGGAAAATGCCGGTGTGGTTCTTGCGCGGTTTGGGTATTCTGGAAAAAGCCATGCCCCAACGGTGGCTGCTGAGGACTTTCTGGGCTTGCACGGGGAACTGACACGGTATGCACCGTCAAGGGGGGGATATTATGAACTGTAAGGAGAATCCGTCACGCTTGAGGGGCGAACGAGCCGTTGAATTGGCCTTGTCTTTGATGCTGTTGCTCTGTTACGTCTATTTCTTGCCCCGTTGGGCCGATCCGAACCAGAACTCGCGGCTGGACATGGTGGTCGCCGTAGTAGACGACGGTACTTTCGAGATTGACAAGTATGTAGAGAACACGGTGGACTATGCCAAAGTTGGGGACCATTACTACAGTGACAAGGCCCCCGGCGCTGCTTTTCTGGGCATCCCGGTTTATGCGGCGTTGAGACAAGTTCTGGACCAACCTCTGATGGACAATGTGATGAAGCGATTGGCTGACAACCAGGCGCTCAAGGCGACATTGCGAGAGGGAGGCACGGGCCTGTTGGAGTACAAGGTGCGCTTTGCTATCGCCCAGGTGGTACTGACGTTTGTAGCCTCCGTGCTCCCGACGGTGCTGATAGGTGTCCTGATGTACCGCCTACTGGGGCGGCTCGCGACGCAGCAGCGCTGGCCCCGGATTGCAATAGTCCTCGGGTATGGCCTGCTCACCCCCGCTTTTGCCTATGCCGGAGCGTTCTACGGCCACCAACTTAGTGCGGCCTGTGTGTTCATGGCGTTCTACCTGGTATTTATGAACGTCAAGCGATTGTCCCCTGCCGTATTGCTGGGTGTTGGGCTGTTGTTGGGCTACAGTATCATCACCGAGTATCCCTCGGCTCTCATTGCTGGTATCCTGTTTATTTACAGCCTTTGTCGCCTGACCGACCGACGGAATATTGGTTGGGTGGTCCTCGCCGGGGTGCTGGTCGCTGGCGGATGGATGATGTACAACACCACAGTCTTCGGTGGCCCGTTGGCGTTGGGCTATAGCAACTCGGAGCTGTGGGTCAAGCAGCATCACACGGGATTCATGAGCCTGACCTTGCCGCATTGGGAGGCGATCTGGGGCATTACCTTTAGTTCGTTCCGAGGGTTGTTTGTGCTTTCGCCGCTGTTGTTATTGGCTGTGCCTGGATTCATCCTGTGGGGGCGTTCTGGCGAACATCGCCCCGAGTTCTGGGCCGCGCTGACCAGCGTGATGGCTATACTCTTTTTTAACTCTTCATCCATTATGTGGTGGGGAGGGTATGCGGTTGGCCCGCGCTATTTGTTACCAATGTTGCCTTTCATGGCTTTGCCAATTATCTTCCTCCTACGGAAATGGGGTCACCAGACGTGGATGAGGGTGTTGTGTGGCATTCTGTTTGCCTGGTCACTGATTGCCACCTGGGGGCTGACGCTGGCCGGGCAGGCGTTCCCAACGGATACTATCCGCAATCCCCTGGTGGATTACGCCCTGCCAAATTGGCGGGTAGGCAATATCGCCCGTAACTTGGGGATGTTTCTGCATCTCCATGGGGCCTCTAGTCTGCTACCTCTACTGATGGTAGCCGCAGCATTGCTCATTGCCCTCCGGCTTCTGGCTAACGGGCGATTGACTCCGACGAGGCAAGTGGCGGGCACGTAGATGGTGGACTCACTCGTAGAAATACCAAGTTCCTTAACCAGGCTATTGCCGGGAAAGATTAAAGCACATGCTTGCCAAGAATCAGAATCTGATAATCGCCATCTCTATTTTGCTGCTTGCGCTCATCGTTCGTTTGCTCTTCATTCTTACTCTGGGTGCCGACGAGCGTATTTATGATTCGCTGTATGATCAGTACATTTACATTGACTTGGCCAGAAGTATAGTTGCAGGTCGTGGCCTGTCGTTGAGCCATGGCGTCTTTGTGGCTGACGCGTACACGCCGACGTCCATCCAGCCACCTGTTTACCCGCTGATATTGCCGGCACTGTTCTTTTTTTTCGGAGAAAGCTACTTTCCTATTCGATTGCTGCAAGTCGCACTCGGTGCTGGTGTGTGCGTTGTCACCTACCTGATCACTGGGAAGATCCTGGGAAGATCTGTAGGCCTGGTGGCGGCCTTAATCGTGTGTGTATATCCACCGTTGGTCATGTACACTCGTCCCATTATGACCGAGGCCCTTTACACCTTTCTTATGTCGTTGCTCGTTTTGCTGCTCGTCAAGTTTACGGTAGAGACCTTACGCGGTCATGGGTATCACCCTGACTGCACTGATGTTCTTTGTGATAGTCGGGCCGTGGGCAGTAAGAAATTGGCACGTTCATGGCGAGCCAATTGCGTTTCCCAATAAGCGATGGAGTCTATGGGAGGAAAATTGGCTGGCGCCGAAAAACTGAGAGTCTGGTCATTTAGGCTTGTACTGGTATTGGCCGTCGTTGGGCTGGCGATGACAGTGAAAAGGCGCGTAGGGATGGTGATACTGCCAAGTTTACCGATCTTTGCTAACATCGGTAGGCATTTCTCTTGAATGGCAAAGAGCAGTTTAGGATTCCAATTGATCCTTACTTGGTCGTCATAGCCGCATATGCTCTCGTCAGCATTGTGGATCATCTGCGGGCAACCAGGGCCCGCTATGGCCCAAGTGGGGAATACTCAGAGCAGAGGAAACAGAGCCGGTAGGCGAGTAAATGACTGTTTTGCGTGAGGGATGTATCCGACCCGAAAAAAAGGTGGCATCAACAACACGAGGCGAGTGGCGCTTTGTGTGGGCAGTCATCGTGGTCGTCCTGTTGATCACTAGTCTGCCCTACCTTTATGGCTATCTATCCAGTCCACCAAATAAGCAGTTTATGGGGTTGGTGTTGGATGTGCCCGATCACGGTCAGTATCTTTCCTGGTGGCGGGGGTTCCAGAACTCGGTGTTTATCAGTAACAAGTTGACACCTGAGCCCAGCGAGCCTGTCTTCTTCAACCTGCTCTGGTGGATGCTGGCCCAGGTTTCCCGGTGGACTGGGCTAGGTTATGCGCCGGTGTACCAGGCCTTTCGTTGGGTCGCCGGAGGTTCATTCTTGTGGGCAACCTATCGCTTGATTGCTCTATTCCTGCCAGATGAGCGCCGGCGGCGGACGGCTTTCGCTCTGGTTACCTTTAGTTCTGGGTTAGGGTGGGTGCTCGTTGTTCTCAAGTACACGTTGACCAAAGGCAAGTTACTTTTCCCACTGGATGTGTACGTGGCCGAAGGCAACTCGCTTCTGTGCATCCTGGGTTATCCGCATTTTGCTTTTGCCGTGACGTTTATCGCCCTGACCTTCGAGTTTATCTGGCGGGGATGGAAAGAAAAGCAGACGAAGTACATGGTCGTTGCTGGCTTGTTGGCTCTGCTGTTAGGTTGGATGCACGCCTATGATTTGTTGCTGATCTACGGTATCACGGGTACCTTTGTGCTCCTCACCTGGTTGAGGCAGCATGCGTTTCCTTGGCGGCTTTTCTGGGGTGGCATGATCGTCTTTACGCTTTCGTGCTCGGGTGCCATTTACTCGGTGATCCTGACGACGGTTGATCCGCTCTGGGAAGAAGTGCTGGCCCAGTTTTCCAATGCCGGTGTCTATACACCTTCACCGCCACATATGGTCATTCTGTTCGGGTTCCCGCTGATCCTGGCTGTGGTGACGTGGATAAGGTTAGCCTGGAAGAAGCAGTGGGACGAAGAGAATCTATTCGTGATGGGGTGGTTTCTGGCTGGCGCCTTGCTCAATTACATCCCGACCGATTTCCAAATCCACATGCCCAATAGCTGGCAGATTCCGATGATGCTCCTGGCTACAAAAGGGCTATACGACTTCGCTGTACCGGCAGTCGCCAGGTGGAAATTCGGAATACGGAATTCGGCGTCCGCAACTGAGGACAGATTAAGGCGCCTGGTTGTAGTGGCTTTTGTGCTGGCTGTTCTGCCTACCAACGTGTATCTGTGGGCCTGGCGGTTCGTAGACCTGGCCCGGCATGATTACCCTTTCTACTTGTACCGGGACGACGAGGCAGCCCTGGATTGGCTGCGGGAGAACACCTCGCCGGAGGATGTGGTGTTGTGCTCACTCACTGTGGGGCAGTACTTGCCGGCCATCAGTGGTAACGTGGCTTTTCTGGCCCACTGGGCACAGACAGTGGATTTCTATGACAAACAAGATCGCGTGGCGCGCTTCTTTGACACGGCTACGCTAGATGTGGAGCGGGTGGAAACCCTGCGTGCCTTTGGCGTAGACTATGTTCTTCACGGTCCCGCAGAGCGCATGCTGGGCGATTATGACCCTGCGAATGCTCCCTGGCTGTCGTTGGTATTGTCCACACCGCAAGTCAAGGTCTATTTTGTCAAGTTCTCGGCCTTGGCTAGTTGAGGAGGTAGGTTATGACAGAACCGACGCGCTCGCTAATCGTTATTCCCACTTATAATGAGGCCGGGAATCTCGAGCCACTGGTTTCGACCATTCTGGCTCTGGATGTCGGCTTTGAAATTCTGGTCGTTGACGACAGCTCACCCGACGGCACTGGCGAGATTGCCGATCGTCTGTCCGCGGAATTGCCAGGGATTCACGTGTTGCATCGTCCCGGCAAAATGGGGTTGGGGACAGCCTACGTGGAGGGTTTCAGATGGGCCATCGTGCGCGGATACGACTATGTGTGCGAGATGGACTGTGATTTCTCTCACGATCCGAGCTATTTGCCCACATTCTTGGCCAAGATCGTGTCTGCCGATCTAGTGATCGGTTCACGCTATGTCAATGGTGGGAGTACACCCAGTTGGGGGCTGTTGCGCACGCTCACTAGTCATGGCGGCAATCTCTTTGCCCGGCAAATGCTGGGCCTCAAGGCGCACGATTGTACCGGGGGATTCCGGTGTTATCGCCGTGAAATGCTTCGACAGGTGCCTTGGGAAGAAATCCGATTGCAGGGCTATGGCTTCCAGATAGGCGGTCTCTTTTACGTGGAACGCCTCGGAGGTACAGTAACGGAATTCCCGATCGTTTTTCGAGATCGTCGGGTCGGCAAATCCAAGATGTCTCTCAAAATCGTCATAGAAGCATTCACCTATGTTGTGCGGTTGGCATTGTTCGGGAGAAAGCGCCAAGGCACTCATGCAATAGAAAGTGGGGTACTATGAGGACCGTACTCGATCGTCAGAAGGATGCCTGGATAGTTGTGGGCCTTCTTGCCCTCATGCTCATCAGCCGAATCCCTTTTCGCTCGCAAATGCTCTACCATTGGGATTCGGTCAACTTCGCCTATGCGATGCGCGAATTCGACGTGGCTAAGGAGCAGCCACAAACGCCAGGCTACATTGTATATGTCTGGCTCTGTCGCTTCGTGAATATAGTGGTAAACGATGCCCAGACTACGATGGTAATCATCAGTATTGCTGCCAGTGCTCTGGCTGTGTTGGCCCTGTTTCGTCTGGGCAGGTCAATGTTCGATCGTCGGGTTGGATTGATTGCCGCGTTATTCCTGGCCGCGTCTCCCTTGTTTTGGTTCTACGGGGAAGTCGCTCTCCCACATACTCTTGATACCTTGCTGGTGATTGTGAATGTATGGTGGTTGTATGAGGTAATGCAAGGCAATCATCGGTACCTGTACCCTGCTGTCCTGGCCCTGGCTGTCACCGGAGGGGTGCGTCAGCAGACCATGGTCTTTCTGGCTCCGCTGCTCCTCTTCGCCTTGCGTAGGGTGGGCTGGAAGCGATTCCTGATTGCCGGGGCGATAGGAGCGGTGATTTGTCTGGCATGGTTTGTTCCACTCATGGTTCTGAGCGGTGGCCTCTCGAACTATATGCGCATTATGAGTGCATACACCTACCGTTTCCAAAGTACTACTTCAGTTTTCCTGGGTGGAGGATGGTGGGGGGTCAGGCGCAATGTACTCAAGTTGACTATGTACACTTTGTACGGTTGGAGTGTGACAATGGTGCCGGCCATAATCTATGTGGCTAGCCGAGTTTGGCGGTATGCATGGCTACAGTGTTGGGAGAAGCCAATCTTCTTGATGCTATGGGTTGTCCCTTCTTTGGCCTATTACAGCCTGATTCACATGGGCCAGCAAGGACTGATCTTTGTTTTTCTGCCAGCCTTATTGCTGCTCAGTGCAGTTGGGCTGGTGCGCTTGCTGACCATTCGGCCTCCTTGGCTGGTTCCGGTCACGGCTGCCATTCTAGCAGCCGTCAACGTGTTCATTTTCTGCTTGGCTCCCGAGTATCCCCTGGGTGATGAGCGCCTCCGCTTGCTGACACGGGCTACTATAGTGAACTCGGACCATTACTACCAGGACCGGATTGGGGCGATTGAGTCCGGATTTGCTCCAGATTCCACGGCCATTCTGGCAAAGAATTGGCACCACGTGGAGTATTACCTCCCGGAATACATGAGATTGCCTTTTGGTGTGGGAGGAAAGTGGGAGAAGGATACAGGGAGCCCCAGAGGCAATTTTCAGGAACTGGTCGCCACGCCAGTTGAGCTGGGGCTACGGCTTGATGGACGTGGCCAGGCGGCCATAGTTGTCTTTGATCCAGAGTTGATGGCCTTCAACGAAAGTCCTGCATCTGTGCATGATCTGCTCTTGAAGCATGGGGCGATTCTGGAGTATTTTGTGTTGGATGGGGAACAGCATTTCCACTATGGCGCCCAGTCTTTTGGGCCCAGGGAGCGTGAGTGACTATCAAGAATGGAGCAATGGCGATGGCGTCGTTGGTTGATAGGCGGTTTGTACACGTGGCTTTGCTAGCAACCTTCTCTTTGCTCGCCCTGTCTGGACTCACTGCGGTGAGTTCTGCCCAACAGCCTGGTGGCGGAGTTGTGTGGGAGCCAAGTATGCGCGTTCCTTCTCCAGAGGAAACGTCATCTTGGTTTCCCGACCTGGCAGTGGACAGCGAGGGACGTGTACACCTTGTCTGGTGCGAAACCAATCACAAGGCAATGAACTACGCTCAGCCGGGCGACGACATAGATCCAAGCAGATTTGAAAGAGTCTACTACTCGATGTGGGATGGACAGCAGTGGTCACCATACAACGATATTGTGCCTCCTCAGCAGGACATTATCCGTAACGCTATTGCAGTGGATAGATATGACACGCTTCATCTGCTGTTTGAGTTTACTCCTAGCGTGCCCGGTTATGGCCTATACTACAAACAGGCCTCGGCCAATGCTGCCTCTTCAGCGGCTGCCTGGTCATTCCCGCGGCTAGTGAATGGCAGGAACTTTACTTACATGGGTGATATCGCCGTATTCCAGGATACCTTGCACATTGTCTATGATGATCGCGGCGCCGAACGCGGTGTATGCCGAGGCTGTGCGGATATTTTCTACCGCCATTCCACCGACCGTGGTCGGACCTGGTCTGCGCCAGTCGCCCTGTTTCCCACCGGTACGGGTTCCAGCCGCGCCCAGATCGAGATTGACAGAACGGGCGCGATACATGTAGCCTGGGACGAAGGCTGGGACCGTCTCGCCGGGAGGAGCGGTGACCCAGAGTATGGCGTTTATATGTATTCCGCGGACGCAGGCAACACATGGTCAGTGCCGACTGTCATCACCTACCCCGTGTCAACCAATGTTCAATTGTCAGTGGGCAGTAATGGCCAGGGAGGTGTAATGTTGGTTTGGCGAACCACCTCACCCGAATATCCGGGCATCTATTATGTGTGGTCTACAGATCAAGGGCAGAGCTGGTCATCTCCCCAGGCTATTCCCAATATTGTTGCTGTGAGGTGGAACGATCCATTTGATCTGTATGACATGGCGACAGACAGCGCAGGGCATATCCACTTGCTGGTGGGAGGGTATGTGTCCACGAACCTGGCGGCTCCACCATCCGACGGGTCACCGCATGGACTCTATCATCTCGAGTGGGACGGAGATCGTTGGTCTTTCCCTGCGCCAGTTTATCGAGGGAGTTGGTATCCTATGTATCCTCACCTCGTCGTAGGCGGGGGAAACCAATTGCATGCCACCTGGTTTATCCGTGAAGATCTTTGGAAAGACGAGACGCCGCATCAAGTCTGGTATGCCCACGGCCAATCACAAGCCCCGACTGAGACACCGGTCGCGCCGCCCACGTTCACACCGTCCCCCCAACCCACTCCGACTCCTAAGCCCATTTCCATGTCAACTGCTATACCGCATCCTGAGTTGAACTCTGGGACCTCAGGGCTGCCGGAGGGATTATACACAGAGAGCGACGACGTCCTGCGACTTACGGTAGCGTTATCTCCCGTAGTTCTGTTGGTTCTTGTGATCGTGGCGATCAAACTGGGTTGGTTTCGCAGACCTGGCTGAGAATTGGGAACACGGTACCATTGACGGATGGGCATTCTTATGTTATCTTTGGGGGTGTGGTATCGGCTGTGAAAGTGCACTGTGCTAAACTTTGGCTTTGGAAGCCCAGTTCGATGTTGATAGCATTCAACCTGTAGAACTGGGCATTCGTTTTTGGGGGCAAAAGGAGATGTTTATGCACCGGCGACTTGTCACGACTGTTGTTTTTCTATCCCTTCTGGCTCTGCCATGCTTCTTTCCTTTCTCTCCCCAAGTCTCTGCACAAACCAGTGGTGGCTGGCCCATGTTGATGCATGATTCCGCGCACAGTGGGCATACGACCACAACTATCAACATCGCCAACGGACTGCATCTTCAATGGAAGTTTCCTTTTGGAGAGCGAGTGGAAGTAGAGGTACAGCCAGTGGTCGCCGATGGGCGAGTGTATGTCGGGGTGATGAATGGCAAGATGTACTGTCTTGATGGCCGCAGCGGTGCGCAGAAATGGGTATATCAAGCGGGTGGTCCTATTCCACACACGGCGGCTGTAGCAAATGGACGTGTTTACTTTGGTGCGTTGGATGGTAAAGTCTATGCATTGGACGCGCTTGACGGGAAAGTGGTGTGGACGTATCGAACGGATGGGCCGGTCTACTCCGCTCCGGCTGTAGTAGGTGGAGTGGTATTCGTGGGAGGCCTTGACGGCTACTTTTATGCGCTGGATGCCAGTAGTGGCCGTTTGCGATGGCGCTATCGCACAGAAGGACAGGTGGATACGTCGCCGGCTGTAGGGGATGGATTGGTCTATTTTGGTTCCGAAGATATGTATGCTTATTGTGTCCGAGCCGCCGATGGCCAGCTTGTGTGGAGAAAGAAGCTGTCCGGTTATGGCATGCGTAACACGTACCCTGTGCTTGCGCCTGAAGCGAATACAGTCATATTTGTCACCACTAAACCGGGAGCGAACGCTTACGTTCACAGAGAGGGATATCCAGATACACCGGCCGGAAGCGACATTCGAACGACCTGGCAACGCTATTACACAGCCTATCCAACTCGACGCCACTTGTTCTATCTGGATGCAACTACCGGGCGAGACAAGTGGGATGGGGGACCGCATTACCAACCATTCCCGATGCCCTATTGGGGGCTGCTTGTCCCTGTCCTGGACGGCGCAGGCAATGCCTGGTTCCCCGTGCCCAGCGGCGAGGCAGGGCGCGTAGGTGCCCTTGATCATGATTACCGTCTCGTCAAAGTTGACCTTGATACAGGGTTGGCTGCCCAGGTGGCTGATGGGACAGATTTCCAGCTTCGGAGTGATGAAGTAGGCCGCCATACGATGGTCAGCGACAAGTACGTTTACACGATCAGTGAGGACGTGGGTGTCTATAATCCTGCCACCAATACCAAGCAGGTGCTCTTTGGAAATGGTGTGGGGACCCACATGGATCCCCTCGATCCACTTCCAACCAAGCATCTTTGGCGCTACGGGGGAGCAATTGGTATGGGCGGGGTAGCCGGTGCCAGTCCTCTCGTCGCGGCCGGCGGGTTGGGGTACTATACCAGCTATGGATGGTTATATTGTATCGGACCTGACACGAGAACTCCTCCCCAGGTCTCAGCCCGCAGCGATATGGTGGAACCTTATTGGCCTTCCGCAATTACGGTGGCAGAAATTCAAGCCGAACTCGCTTCGCGGGTCACCCAGATCGTGGCGGCTGGTCATCTCGGCCCGGCGGCCCGTTTTGTGCAGGCTGGGACTGATGGAATGGAACGTGGCTATGCCACTCGTTTCCAGACATTCTGGTTCGAAGGAGAATCTGTGCGGGCAGTCGCCGAAGCCCTGCCCTTCCTGCCGTCCGCTTTGCAGGGCCAAGTCCGGGGCTTCCTGCGAACTGAGGCCCAAAACTATCTGTTCAACCCTGCGGAGTACGCAGCCCGCCAGGACAGTCTGGGTTACGATGAAACCCTGCGCACCTATTGGCAAGCCAGCAACGATAGCCTGGTCGCTGAGCGATTGTATGCCATGTGGGCGTACGCGCATTATACGGGTGACTGGACGCTGGTAGAGGCGAATTGGGCGTTTATCAAGGGTCTGTTCAAGGACAGGTTTGTCAGCACGTTCAATGGTGGGCTGGGGTTTTGCCAGTTCCCCGGTTGGCGTGTAGGCTATTTACTTGACCTGAATCAGCAGATGGGCGGCATGCTGGGTGTATCTCGCATGGCGAAGCATATGCGAGATACGGCAACCGAGGGGCAGGCCGCGGGTATGCTGGAGCGCATGTACGATGCCCGCGTGAACCTGGGGCACTATGTGCGAAATCTATATGACGTGGGCAAACTGAGCCCGGTGGAGATTCGTTTGAAGCCCGACGGTCGCATTGAAAATAGTGACCTCATGACTTACTACAATAATCCCTGTGAGACGATTCCGTACCGTGAATACCGCAATCGGGACAGTGACATCCGCCAGGTCGTATGGTGGGGTAGTGGTGGGGATGATGTCCGCTACTATTCCGGCTTGGGTGGATACAACCATTACGCCGTGATGGTGGGGTATACCCCGATGTATCCAGAAGTGGCCGACCTGTTGCGGAGGCACCTGCTGGCCGAGAGCCAGGAATACGTCAACACCTATGTTATGAACGATCCCTGGTGGTGGCTCAATGACTTGTCTCATAGCAAGGTGGGGAATGCGGAGGACCTATATGAGGGACCGGCACTGTCTTTTTCCATTTTCCAGACCAAGGCGTACGTATTGCAGGAGTCGTTCGGAGAGTTAAGCCGCCAACTGCCGCTGCCTTACGCCAACGCGGGCTATCGTGATCTCTATCGCTTGCAGAATCTCATCGCGCTCATGCGAAGCCTGCCACCATCCAGCAAATCTGTCAGCTCCGCCACGGCCGACAGCGGCGATGTTCTTACATACACGATCTCCGTGCTGGGTACGGGTGCCACCGTTACGATCACCGATACCGTGCCTGCCGGCACAGTGTACGTGCCAGATAGTGCTCGCGTCGAGCCGCAGGTGGACAAGTTGACGGCCAGTTCGAACCTTGTTCGGTGGACAGGCGTGCTCACAGAGCACATTTCCCTGCAACTCATGTTCGCTGTCAAGGTCATCGTGACGGAACCGTTCGCCATCATCAATACGGCCGTCGTAGATAGTGGGGCAGGAGGCAGCACGTTCACTGCCGTTACTATCGCCAATGCTCTCCGTACCTACCTCCCGATTGTCTTGGAGAGGCGGTGAACCTTGCGTAGGTTTGTGTTGGTATTCCTTCTGGCAGCCCCGATGCTGTTAATGCACGTCGCCCCGCCGCTCGCCGATGCTCAAGAGGGGGGCGTTCGCCGTGTCAACGTCCCCTACTTTAGTGGAGACATTGCGTGGGCCGAGGCCTCGATTGCCTGGTTTGGGAGAGTTGACCCTCGGGGGGCGCCCGGCAAGAACTATGCTGACGTGCGCGTGGCCTACACGGCAGAGGAACTGGCCATCTTGGTGAATGTCGAAGATTACTATCTCTGGTATGACCGCTATGAAACCATGACCAGCGATCTGACTGATTACGACACAGTCGCCATTTACCTGGACACCGCTCACGACCGCGCAGCTTCTCCACAACGAGATGATCGCGTGTTCATCAGCGCGCTGTGTCTCTACGGATGTGGAGACCGATCGCGGCACCGCAGGGAAGGCCGAGGGAGTGGAGCAGGATGGGACATGGCGTGGACGGCGAGTTGGACGGATGCTACGTGGGCCGCCTGGGTCGGTAATCCGGCGCCCAACGACAACGACAACGAGATTGACTACGGCTGGTGGAGCTACATCCACCTTCCCTGGAGCGCACTCGGCCTCGCTGGCCCCCCATCCGAGGGGACAGTGTGGGGGCTGGGGGCGATCCTATATGATCGCGACGATCTTCCCCCTGCCGGAGCGGTTGAGCCACAGACCTGGCCCGAGAACCTCGACCCCAATCGGCCTGCTACCTGGGCAGAAATGCACTTCGGTCTGGCCACTTTTGCCCCCCCTCAAGCGGTCGTGGAAGGAACCACTGCGATCCGCCGTGGGCTGGGACAGAGCAGCGTGGAAGATAGCTGGGTGGGTGGCGGGGGGAACTGCACCGGCGGTCACGAGGGCGATCCGGAGCACGATAACTATGGCACTGATGGAAACCTGTTTGTCGAGAATCAGGAGCTTATTGCAGACTTTCCGTGTTTCAGTAAGAGTTTCCTGAGATTCCACCTCGATCCTGTCCCAGCAGGCAAGGTCGTCATATCTGCCACATTGTCGCTCTATCACTGGAGCAATGCGCGGTGGGATCTGGCGCAGCCTTCACTGATTTGGCTTCTCACGGTGGATGAGGACTGGGAAGAGAATACGGTCACCTGGAACAACGCTCCCATGGCCCAGGAAAATCTCTCGGCAACCTGGGTAGACGTGATCACACCCGCTAACAACCCTGGATGGCCCGGCGTCCGTTACGATTGGGACGCTACCAAGGCCGTGGCCGAAGCCTACGCAGCCGGAGAGCCGGTCAACATCGCCATGTATACGGCTGACACCAACTTCCACAGCAGCAAGTATCTCACGTCGTCAGACACGGGTGACTGGAATGAGGCGGGACGTCCGGTACTGACAGTGATGTGGGGGCAACTTGGTGCTACGGTGGACAAACGTGTCACCCCCGTCACCCCGCGTTCTGGCGAGGTGGTCACGTACACGCTGGTCGTGCTGGGGAGTGGTCATCCCCTGACCATGACCGATACTCTGCCGGGTGGCCTCAGCAGGCCTGGGCCTATCCAGGTCACCGGGGGCAGCGCCACGTACAATGCCGCCCAACGACGGGTAGAGTGGAATGGCGCACCTGCCGCCGGACAAAAGATCACTGTTACTTTCCCGGTGACTGCACAGGTCAGCGGCCCGATTGCATTGCTCAACACTGCTACGCTGACCGACGCGCTCGATGGCGTCAGTACGGACACGGCCGTGGTTATTGTCGGCGGTCTGCAGGTCTATCTGCCGTTGGTGATGAGAGAGTGACGATCAGCCGTAGGCTGGCGTGACGTCCCGACAGGCTATCTACGTCTCAATCCTCAAGTAATCTATGTGGCTGTAGCCGCTGCCCCATGGATCGCCGTGTTCAAAGGTCCCCAGTCCTGCATTTGCAGCCACACTCAAGTAACTGTCCGCGTTGCTCTTGATGGAGGTCTCGGCAGCGAGAAAATCGTACATGACACTGTCCAATGCCACAGGATCGCAGGCGAAGAAGAGACTGTTGGGCGCCGCGTTGCCGAACGTTTTCCATCGCGTTGGCGGAGTTGTGTAGCCTGCCCACGCGCCGAACAGCCCATCGCCGACTGTCAGGACGGTCTTGGCCCCTACGTGGGGATTTTCATGTATGTCTATGTATGGGCTATACTGAGTGCTAAAGTGACTCCAGCCAGGGAATACATAATCGTGCAATAGTCCAGGATCTCTGATGGTTCCGAAGTGATTCTTGAAACTTAGGGAGACCCCTGCGCTGTCGTGTGTCTTCATGATCGGCATATTGATCAGGTATGCTGCGTTGATCAACACGTCCGGAATGCGTATGGAGGATGGTGCAGGGCCAGAGGGGGGATGGAACGTCACGAGGGCATGTGGGTCCTGGCTGCTCCACCCAGGTGATTCACGACAACCCCCGAAGAAGCGGACGTTGGGGTATAGGCACCCGGCCACAAATCTGTCTGGAATCTTTCGTACGGCCTCGTAGACCCAGATGTCCTGCTCTGCTACCCCTATCTGCTTGAGACCTCGCACAATGGCATTGACCGGATGGATCAAAGCATCAATGGAGTTGTCACTGTCGTTGCACTCGAAAGCGTTGTTCAGGTTGACCTTGATGGCGATAGCTTTTCCAGATGCGTAGCCCGGTACCAATGTTCGCCAGGCCTGGGAGATTGTGGAAGCACCCGCCAACTCCATCACACCCCGGTCTACCATGCCGTTGACCACGTCCTGGTCCACATAGTTGCCGTAGTAACCCGTGCTGAAGCCCCAGTCGGTCGCCTCAGTGTCATGAATATGGATGACCCGAGAGCACACTGGTTCTGAGTCTTTACCTCCCCTTACTAGTGGCATGTAAGCCATGGGGGTCAACGTTACCTCTGGTGCGTCTGTGCTAGGTTTCATGCTGGCATTGACGCTGCGTCCCAGTAGCGTTCCAAGCAGGACTAGCCCTGACCCCTTCAGGAATTCCTGACGTGTGATCGTCTTTCCCGTTTTCATAGGTTAGCCTTTCTCTGTTCATACAGTCTACGCGAGGGCAGGCATTTGCCCACCCGTGGGCTCCGGTAATGTCTTACGTCCCCGGCCCGATTCCTTGCCCGCAGGCCATACAGTCTCCAGGCCTGTGGGAAGGTAGATGAAGGTGATGGCGAAGGCCTCTTGACGCTGGGGCCTATGATAACCGGTAGTCGCCCAGGTGTCAAGAGAGCTCTGCTCCTAGTTCGATATGGCGTGTTATTGGCCGGTGAGGACAACGTTATGCCTGTTTCCTTTTCGGCTCGGCCTGGAACGTGTGTGCTTGTAGATCGTCACCAGCAACCATCGTGACCGCCGTGATCGGCCAGAGTGGCTGGCAACTGCTGGGGCTGGTTGTTTACTGACCGCTGAGGTCGTCACCGGCTGGTGGGTCCGTCGCCACTACGGAGTCTCCGATGGTCCCGCTTCCACCGGTGCTGGCGTCTCCCGCAGGTCTACTATGGGCATGCTCTCTCCACCGCTGATGATCCACTTGCTGTTCTCTCGCAGCTCCTGAGCGATGAGCACTTGGATGTATTGCTCCGCCAGCGTTCCCTTGCCTTCCAGTTCGTTCAGTATGGCGTGCATGGCCTCCTGTTTGGCCTGGGAGGTCAGGGTGATGCGCTGCGCCTCGGCCTCGGCGAGCCTGGCGATGTTGTAGGCTTCACCGTCGGCCTGCTTCTGCGCCGCGTAGAATTCGCTATCGGCTAACATGCGGCGTTGGGCTGCCTCAGCTTCGGCCTGCTCCTGTTGCTGCAGGGCTACCATGCGGTCCTTGATTGCCGCCACTACTTCCTGCGGCGGCAGGGCGTTCTGGATCTGTACCATGACAAACTCGAC
>Ga0315291_10000974_pt1 | contig 38567 bp, 38 predicted proteins | sample YL17G12_20_MG_FD_203070 | JGI IMG/M metagenome (GOLD analysis project Ga0315291, IMG submission 203070) | Sediment microbial communities from Yellowstone Lake, YNP, Wyoming, USA - YL17G12_20 | ecosystem: Environmental > Aquatic > Freshwater > Lake > Sediment | place: USA: Wyoming | collected...
CTGCGCCGGCAACGCCCGTTGCACCGGCGGGCAGAGGACGCGCATCAGGTTCCGGAAGCGCGCATTTTTATGAATCTTCATGGCAACCTGCGAGCATGATTGAAGCCTCTTCGGATGGAACAGTTGAGTTGATGAGCCGCCTACCATCGCTATGGGATGTCACCGGGTCGGGCATTAGATATCCGTTCTATAGGGATGCACATTCTTCAGATAGTCCGAGTGCTCAAAGAGCTTTATTCATTGAACTTTCATCAGAGATTCAAAGATTGGGTGAAGCGCTGATAGTGGCGAGGCGTGCCTTGGTAGAAACACGAATAAAAATAGCGCAAGAAGACACCAGTAGACATTTTTATCACTTAGACCCGGCCAGGTATCCTCACATACTGAAGTTGTGGGATGATAGGGAGAGTGCAGAGCGTTCGATTGATCAGCTCACGAGCGATCTTCGGGCTGTGATCTTAAGAGCAGAAAGATCTACTTTGAGTAGTGACGATGTAACAGAACTCAGAACGATTGTTGACCAAACAATCAGTCAAGCCCAAGTTAGTGTTTGGGCGAAAACAGGCACAATGGTCTTATTGGACAGATTATTCGGCGGCAGCCACGGCAATGGCAGTACTTCAGGGACTCCTCCTGCGCCGGCAACTCCGTCGGCGCCGTCGGCAACACCGGCACCGTCGGACAGCGGAGCTGCATCGTCGGCGGCTTATGAAGAGATCACCGCTCTTCCGGATGAGGAATCGTGGGATGGAGAATGGGATGCGGCAGGTGAAGGCGATGATGTGGAAAATGAGACAGGAGAAGATCCGTCATTGGCAGAACTTGGCTATGCAATATTGACCGGAGAAACCGTGGGTGTAGGTATGGCGCTTCCGTAACCTCTTGTAACCTCCGTAGCTTTATGATAGCCCTCACGGACCAATGGAAAAGGTGATCCACAAGAAACCCCCGTGTACGCGCGGGTTCTATTATTTTTTGCGCTGCAAGGCGCGAAAGATCCCGCCGCTCATAAACCTCGAATTCACAAAGCGCTGCAACGCGAAGTGCGTGTTTTGCCAGTACTGGCAGCTCGAATCGCCAAATGAGCTTGACGACTACGGCCCCGTCATCAAGCGCTTCCGGCCGGTCGTCGTTTCCATCTCCGGCGGCGAGCCGCTCATGCGCAAAAATTATCCGGAGCTCGTCCGCTCGATCAGGCCGTATACCCATTATCTGTCTCTCGTCACGAACGGCGCGCTCTTAAACGAAGAGTCCGCAAAAAATCTGGTGGGCGCAGGCATCGATCACATCTCCGTTTCGCTCGATTATCTGAATAAAAAGCACGACGAGGCGCGCAAGATCGAGGGGCTCTACGAACATCTGTCGCAGATGATACCGAATCTTGCGGCCATGGGCTACAGGCTCTCGCTCAACACTATCATCATGGAATCGAATCTGGACGAGATCCTGCCTATCGCATATCGCGCAAAGGAGTGGGGCGTCTCGGTTTCGTATTCCGCGTACTGCACGCTCAAGAAAGACGACGATCAGGGGATGATAAGAGAGAAAAGATTGAAGCAGCTTGGCTGGATTATCGCGGAACTGCTGCGTTTGAAGCCGGTGCTCAAAAACATCCGCAACTCCGATTTTTATCTCGGGAACATCCCGAATTATTTTCGCGATGGCATGGTGCGTCATTGCAGGGCCGGGATGAAGTGGCTGCAGGTCACGCCCGACGGTTATATCCAGCAGTGCGCGGAGCTCCCCAGAATCTGCTATCATACTGATTATAAAAGGGAATTAGTCGTCAGTCCCGCATGCGCCAAATGCTGGTATACGTGCAGGGGCGAGGCGGAGGCCCCGCAGCTTACGCCCAAGCGGTTTTTGGAGTTCGTGAAAGCGTAGTCTACAATTTTCTCTTGCATAGAAAAAAAATTGCGCGTATACACCCCAACCAACCGTTTGAAACTACACTTTTACCCCCTTTAGGGGGAGAGGAGGGGAGACAGATGAAGAGATTGATTGGAGTAGCAGTAGCAGTTGCGTTGTGCGGTTTGTTCTGGGCAGGTTGCCAGAAAAAAGAAGAACCGATGAAGGGTCCGGAAGCGAAGCCGATGGCACCGATGGCGCAGCCGGCAGTTCCTCCGCCACCGCCGCCGCCGCCTGAAGGCGAAGGCAAGTAATAAAGTTGAAAGCAAGGCTGCCTGCGCAATAGTGCGCAGACAACCCATAATTTATTTAGTCCATCCCAATAAGCTTGAGGGATGGGAGGAGGAAGAAGTATGAAGAAGTTGTTGCTAGTTGCGTTGTTCGTTGCGGTTCCGGCCCTCGTTTTGGCGCAGGGCACCACCACGACAACCACAAGCCCGGCGAAGACCGAGGTGAAGAAGGTCGAATCAACCACGACCTCAACGGCTACTAAGACCACAGAGCCGACGAAGGAAGCTGCAAAGACAGCCACGACCACGAAGACCACAGAGACTGTGAAGACAGCTACGACCACACCGACGACACCCGAGATGATTCTTATCGGTGAAGTCACGAACGTGGACAACACAAACAAGTACTTCACGCTTAAGGTGAAGGAAACAAACAAGACGGAAAAGATCTCCTTCAAGGAAACAAATCCGAACCTGAAGAGCGGCCTGAAGATCAAGGCAACCTATGAAAGAGATGCTTCAAACAACTTGTGGCTCAAGAGGTTCGAAGAGCATTCATATCCGACAGCGAAGTAAGCTCTTAATTGATTAAAACAAAAGGCGCTTGGGATTCCCAAGCGCCTTTTTGTTTTGAGCCGGCAAACGGATTTGAACCGTTGACCTGTCGATTACGAATCGACTGCTCTACCGCTGAGCTATGCCGGCTGGTGTTTTTGTGCCGGAGGAGGGAGTCGAACCCTCACGGGCCGTAAAGCCCGGCAGATTTTGAGTCTGCTACGTCTGCCATTCCGTCACTCCGGCCGATCCTATTTCCGGCGCCCCTTTGTCTTCTTGGGTGCCACTTCCTCTTCAACCGCTTTTGGTTTTACTTTGCCATCGGCTATTTCACGAAGCGCGCAGACCACTTCCCTGTTTTTACAGGCAACAAGGATCGCAGATCCCTTGTAGATTTGCTTTGTCCTCTGTGCCGCCAAGTGCACCAGCGCAAACCGATTATCCACGAAATCCAAACAATCTTCCACTGTAACCCTTGCCATTTGATACCTCCTAGATATCGCCCCGAAAGCCATCTCACGTTTTAAGAGCCAGTGACAACTATTGGGATTTTGTCCAAAAGTCAAGGGGTTGCAGGCGCTTCTTTATTGTGATACCTTGCAACTCTATGGATCGACTGGCGAAACTTGTTGATCTTACGCTTCCCGAATACCGCGACCGGCATATCTTCACTACAAAGTTGAGATTGGCGATTTTCATAGGTTTTTGGGTTTTTTATCTCTATTTTCTCAAAGACGTCCTTTCGCAGACGCGCTATATCACCGCGATCATCTGCGCCTCCTTCCTTTTGACCGGAATCGCCTACTATAACGTGATGAAGAACAAGTGGCTCGTCTTCTCTTTCCTTTTGGAGCTCATCGCGGATATGGTCGCCATAACGACCATAATTTACTTAACCGGCGGCCCATACAGCTCATATTACACGATTTATATTTTTTACTGTTTCGCGGCCGGCATTTTTTACAACCACTATCTCGCAGGGCTTGTCGCCATCTGCTGTGCGATTTTTTACGGCGGATTTTTATTTTTGTGCTGGAGAGGCGTGGTCCCGCCTTTGATCTTGGATTACGGCGACAGGCTGCCGATACCGGCGTACACGCCCATCACGCATTTCTTTTTCGCCGTGACATTTTTGCTTCTAACGATCTACGCCGTGAAGATCGCGAGTTTTTTCTCCCAGAAACGCGAGCGCATGCTTGAGGCGAGGAACAAGGAATTGACGGCCCTCCACAAGATGAGCTCCACGATCAGGAGCGCCATCTCGCTCAAGCAGGTGATCGAACAGGTGCTGACGGCGATACTTGAAGGCTTGGGATTCGAGGCCGTGATGCTCCTCTCCTTCGATCGCGAGGAGGGAAAGATCCGCATCCATTCGCCGAGACAGCATCCTCTCCTGTCGAAAATCGAGGAGATTTTAAAAGTTTCACTTTATCAGATTGAGCTCCCGATCTCGTTTCTCGAGATACCGGTTTTCCAGTCGATCATGCGCCACCAGATAGTCTTCCGGCGCGATCTTGTGGAGGCCACGCAGGGTCTGGATATGATCATAACCGCGGCACAGGCAAAAGACATTCAGGATCTTCTGGGGGTGAGAAGAATCGTCGGGATCCCGCTTGTCGCGGAGCAGGAGGTCTTGGGAACGATCGTCGGTTTCTCGCGCGAGCCGTTTGTCGAGGAGCGCCTTGTCCAGACCCTTGAATCGTTTGCAAACCAGTCGGCTCTTTTGATCGAAGCATCAACACTCATCGAACGCTTAAAGAAGATAAACGAACAGTTGAAAGAGGCGAACCGCGTGAAATCCGAATTTCTCGCTATCATGAGCCACGAGCTTAGGACACCGCTCACCGCCATCATCGGATTTTCAGAGCTCATGATGGAAGGCGTGATGGGTGACATGACCGATGAGCAGAAAGAAAGCGTGCGCGAGGTTTTAAACAACGGCGCGGATCTTTTAGAGCTCATCAACAGCCTTTTGGATCTCGCGAAGATCGATTCGGGAAAGATGCGCTTCGAGGTCCGCATATTTGACGTCGCGGAGATGATAGACCGCATCTGCAAGATGATATCTTCGCTCATCCAGCGCAAAGGGCACGAGCTTTCGGTCACTGTGGAGCCCCTAATGCCCCCGCTTCATGGAGACGAAAAAGAGATCCAGCAGGTGATTTTGAATCTCCTTTCCAACGCCATCAAATTCACCCCCGATGGCGGCAAAATCACGGTCGATGTTCGTCACTACAACTCGATAGACAAAATCTCAAAGACACACTGGGCGTCGCGTATAAAGGGCAAGCAGGATCTGTTCGGGGACGGCGCCTTTGAGGTGAGCGTCGCCGACACCGGTGTGGGGATTCAAAAAGACCATCTGGAGATGGTCTTCGACGTCTTCCAGCAGGTCGATTCATCAATCACCCGAAGCTACGGCGGGACGGGTCTGGGGCTGGCGCTTGCCAAGCAATATGTGGAACAACACAAGGGTGTCATCTGGGCGGAGAGCGAATATGGTAAAGGGGCAAAATTCTTCGTTGTTTTGCCCCGTGTCCATAGTGTATAATCCGGCTACTTCAGGAGCCCGATGAATGAGCAGTATTTTCAAGCAGTATTCATGGCTTGTCGATCTTGTTGCGGTGCTTTTTTGTTCATTCTTTCTGGCCAAGATAACCGGTGTTTATCTTGGAAAGACGCTTGAGCTCAAGAGGTCCATCGGGGTTTTAAAGGCGGTGGAGAAAGGTCCTGCGGAAACGCAAAGGCCGGATGTTACGGAATACAAGATAATTCTCGAACGGAATATTTTCGATTCGACGGAGCTGCCTGCGGAGGAAGGCGCGGCTGGCGAGCAGGCTGCAGAGGAAGCGGCGGCCACAGGCGAGGCGGTAAAGACGAGTCTGGATATAAAGGTGATCGGTGTTTTGGTTGTCGGGGAGGGGCGTGACAGCAGATCTACTGCGACGGTCGTCGGTCCGGGGGGCAAAGGGAACCCGAATGTATATGCGGTTGGAGATGTTGAGAGCTTTGCGGCGGGCACAAAGCTTACAAAAGTAGCACCGGACCGGATTGAATTTTTGAATGGCGGACGCCTCGAATATGCGGAGGTCGGCGGTGAGCTTGGGCCCTCCATCTTTGGTCCTCCGCCGGTAGGTGAAACCGTCGCAGCTGCGACGGCGCCCGCGGAGAAAAAGGAAGGGCCGTTGGTCAAGGCGGAGGGCGCGGGAAAATTCACGATCGACCAGAAAGAGATAGAGAACGCAATCGGAAATCTTGATAAGTTGTACACTGAAATAAGGGCGGTCCCCAACTTTGAGGGCGGCAAGGTCTCGGGGATGAAAATACTTTCCGTGAAGGGGGGCTCGCTCTTTTCAAAAATTGGGCTTCAGCGCGGCGATGTCTTGCAGCGCATAAACGGGATCGAACTGGATGTCAGGAAAGGGTTTGAGATATTCAACCAGCTCAAGGATCAGAAAACCCTGACGGTTGATCTGATCAGGCAGGGGTCGGCACAAACATTCGAATATGAAATTAGATAAAAAACAGGTTAAGGTTGAGGTTAAGGTTAAGGTCAAGGGGGTATGGTTTCTTTGCATCTTGCTTCTTTGCTTCTTTGCCTCTTTAGTCACTGCGCAGGAGGCGGCAAGGCCGCCGGCTCCGGCAGCGCCGACTGCAGGACCCGCGCCCGCGGGGCCTGCGACCGGGACGGTCCGACTTCCGGCACCGCCGGCTGAACCCGCACCGGTGCAACCGCCGGCTCCGGCAGCGCAGGCGGCACAGCCGACAGCACCTGCCGAAGCGGGAGCCGCAGCTCCGGCCGGCCCGGAGATGGTCTATCTCAACGTTCAGGATCAGGACATCACAAATGTCATACGCCAGATCAGCAAGGCCACGAGAAAGAATTTCATCATCGACGATAAAGTGAAGGGTAAGGTCACGATCTTGTCCGAAAAGATGATGACTAAAGAGGAGGCCTATCAGGCCTTTCTCTCTGCGCTTGAGGTCGCGGGGTTTACTGTTGTAACCGGTCCCGCCGGAATAATTAAAATTATTCCACTGAAAGACGCGCTGGGGAGCCCGATTCCAATCCACGTCGATTCAACTCCCTATACCGACAGTTTCATCACGCGCCTTATATCGCTTTCAAACATAAGCGCGGTCGACATGTCCAACGCGATCAAGGGGCTGATTTCAAAAGAGGGGAATCTCTTTGCATATCCCGCCACGAACACGCTCATCATCACGGATTCAGGAACGAACATCGACCGCCTGATGAAGATAATAAAGGAGCTCGATCAGGAAGGGCCGCAGCAGGTGGTGGAGATCATACAGATTCAATTCGCAGACGCGAAACAGATCGCCGATACAGTGCTGAATCTCTTTGAAATAGAGAAGGCAAAAACTCCGAGGGCGGCGCCGAGGCGCGGAGAAGCTGCGTTGGAGGAGGTGGAGGAGGTCTCCAAAATCATAGCGGATGACCGCACGAATTCGGTAATCGTGCTCGCGAGCAAAAGATCGATCGACAAAATCAAAGATCTGATTGCCCGCCTGGATACTGAAATGATGGGCGAGACCGGCACGGTGCACGTCCATTATCTCAAGTATGCAAACGCGGAGGAGATGGCAGCGACGCTCAATGCCGTGACGCAGGGTGGAACGATCCCTATTGCAAGTTCCGGCGGACAAGCCGGGCAGACGGGGAAGGCTGGAGCGGCTCCTGCAGCGAAGGCCGCGGGGCCCACGGTTGCGAAACTTGAAGGCGGCATATCAATCGGCGCGGACAAGACCACAAACGCTTTGATCATCACGGCCTCTCCGAAGGATTATCAGGTGCTGGTCGATGAGCTGATCAGCAAGCTCGATATACCGAGGCGGCAGGTTTATCTCGAATCGATCGTAATGGAGCTCACTCTTCGGAAAGGCGCAAATTACGGAGTTTCAGCCTTCGGCGGCGGAGGAAACAATACGGTTTTGGGTTTCGGGCAGACATTCGGCGCAGTGGGTCAGTTATTTGATCCAGCGTCTGTATTCAGTGCCGGCGGCCTTTTGGGCGGTGCGCTCGGCCGCGACCAGATCACTATAACCGTCCCCGTGCAGGGCGGCGGGACGCAGGACGTCACGATCCCCGCGTTCTCCGCGTTCATGAATCTTATCCAGACCTATTCGGATGCCAACATCGTTTCATCGCCGAACATTTTGACGCTCGACAATGAGGAGGCCTCAATCGACGTCAAGCGCAAGGAGTACATGCAAAGTACGACGACCATCGCGACGGGGGTCAGCACGGCGAGCTTCACACCCAACGAGGCCGGTCTTACACTTAAAATTACGCCGCAGATAAGCGAGGGGAGCGCGGTGCGCTTAAAGATCGAACATGAGCTTTCAAATTTCGAGAGCACATCCACAAATCCGCAACTGCCGTCGCCCACAAGGTCGCGAAAGATTTCCACAACCGTTGTCGCCATGGACGGTCAGACCGTTGTCCTGGGAGGTTTGATGGAAGACGTTGTGGGGCATTCAAAGACCAAGATCCCTATATTAGGCGATATCCCGGTCATCGGCGTGCTCTTCAGCCAGACGAGTTCGACCAAATTCAAGACAAATCTCCTGGTCTTCATCACGCCCCATGTGATCAAGGATCCGTCCGATTTTTCGCAGATCATGCAGACCAAGATAAACCAGCGTAACAAATTTATCGATGATAACTACGGCAAGAAGCGGGAACGGGAGATCAGGGATACTATAGCGGCTCACCGTGCCGATCTTTTGGATTACGCGCCTCCTTCGTCGGTAACCCCGTCGGCAGCGCCGCCGGCAACTTCAGAAAAACCCAAGGAGATATCCAGCTCCGTCACTTATGGCGGTGGTGAGAAGGTGCCCCCCCCTCCGTCGGGCACGTCTCCCCCTGCGAAAAAACTAAATGAACTGGATCTGGCATATTAACCCCGTTACAAATTATCACTTATGCTTATGCATTTTGTTGAAAATTGATATGCGATTTGGAGCTTGTCAATGATAACCAAGTTTGTATGATAATTTGTAACGGGGTTAAGTATGGAAACGCGAAGTCTTGGCGCAATCCTTTTGGAAACGAGCCCGCTGACAGAAGAGCAGCTGGAGCAGGCCTTAACCCTGCAAAGGGAGAGGAAGATAAGGTTGGGCGAGGCGCTGGTTCAGCTCAAGTTTTTGCGGATGGAGGATATACTCAAGGCGCTCTCCATCCAGTTGGGCTTTCCGTATGAAAATAAAATAGATGTTGAGTCCGTTTCGCCGGATCTCATCGCAAATATTCCGATCAACTATGCAAAACAAAATGAAGTGTTGCCGCTCCGGAAAGAGGGCAGATCCATCGTTGTGGCCATAGCCGATCCGACGAATTTTTACGCGCTCGACGACCTTCGCATGATATTCGGCTGCGAGATCAGGCTCATCATCTCATCTTCGTATGAGATCGTGAATGCGATAAACGCAGTTTATAACAAGACTACCGCGACAGGCGAAGAGGTCGTGGGGGAGCTCACGGAAACCGAAGAGATCGCCGACGACTTCAACGAGCCGGTCGACCTTCTGGATGCGACGGACGAGGCGCCGATCATAAGGCTCGTCAACACGCTTTTGTTCCGCGCCGTGAAGCAGAAGGCGTCCGATATCCATGTCGAGCCGTTCGAGCGTGAACTTATGATTCGTTTCCGCATCAACGGTATTCTCTATGATATCATGAAGCCGCCGAAGCGCGCGCAGAATGCGATCATCTCGCGCGTCAAGATCATGAGCCAGTTGAACATCGCTGAAAAGCGTTTGCCGCAGGACGGGCGCATAAGAATCAAGATCGCCGGGAAAGACATCGATATCCGTGTCTCCACGATTCCCACGACGCACGGCGAGAGCGTGGTCATGCGTCTCCTCGATGCAGCCGCAGTCCTTCTGGAGCTTGAAACGCTGGGCCTCATGGGGCGGCACTTGGAGATCGTCAACGATCTGATCCACAAGAAAAACGGAATCATACTTGTGACGGGCCCCACAGGTTCCGGAAAGACAACAACACTCTATTCGTGTCTTTCGAAGATTAATTCGCCGGAACTCAAAATCATCACCGTCGAGGATCCCGTCGAATACCAGCTGCCGGGCGTCAATCAGATGCAGGTCAACCCGAAGATTGAACTGACTTTTGCGGCGGGCCTTAGATCCTTTTTGCGTCAGGATCCGGACGTGTTGATGGTCGGCGAGATCCGCGACCGCGAAACCGCGGAGATCGCCATACAGGCGTCGCTCACGGGCCACTTGGTCTTCTCCACGCTCCACACAAACGACGCGCCCTCGTCCATCACAAGGCTTGTCGAGATGGGCGTCGAGCCTTTCCTTGTCTCTTCATCGGTCATAGGGATCATCGCGCAGCGCCTTGTCAGAACGGTTTGCAAGGAATGCGCTAGGAAATACACGCCCGATGAAGAGGAACTCAAAAGGATCGGCCTTACGCTGGCGGAACTCGGTGGCAGGCAGATCTATCGCCCCGTTGGATGTCCGAATTGCATGGAAACGGGCTACACGGGGCGTCTGGGAATCTATGAGATACTTCTTGTGACCGACGCCGTCCGGAATGAGCTCATGAAAGGGTCGGACGCCTCGATGATAAAGAAGGTCGCAATGTCTCAAGGGATGAAGACGCTTCGGGACGACGCTGCGGCTAAGGTCATTGCCGGGATGACGACAATTGCCGAAGTTCTGCGCGTGACGCAGGAAGAGAGCGCTTAATGCCCGTATTCGAATACATAGGTATCGACTCAAAGGGCAAACGCTCAAACGGCATTGTTGACGCCGAAAATGAGCGCGCGGCCCGCGCAAAACTCCGGCGCATGGGCGTCTTCCCGACCTCGCTCAATATCCAGGGCGCTGCGAAGGGGCCGAAAATAGGGCTTTCCTCGCAGGTGGATTTCTCAAAATATTTTCAACGCATAAAGGTTCAGGATGTCGCGATCATGACTAGGCAGCTTGCGACACTTGTGGCCGCAGGGATTCCGCTCGTCGATTCCCTGAACGCCCTCATCGAGCAGGTCGAGAACATGAAGCTCCGAACCATACTCTCGCAGGTGAGGGAACAGGTCACGGGCGGCTCAAAACTTTCCGATGCGCTCAAGAACCATCCGAAGGTCTTTGGCGATCTCTACGTCAACATGGTCAACGCCGGTGAAAACAGCGGCGCCTTGGAGATAGTCCTTCAAAGGCTTGCCGATTTCACAGAGGGGCAGGCGAAGCTGCGCAGCAGGATCATAGGCGCGATGATCTATCCCGCGATCATGTCCATCGTGGGGCTTTCACTCATGGGCATGCTCCTTGTCTACGTCGTTCCGAAAGTAACCAAAATATTCGAAGATGTGCATGCGACGCTCCCGCTTCCCACGCGCATCCTCATGGGCGCTTCAAGTGCTGTAAAGGATTACTGGTATGTCTTCATGATCCTGATATCGGCGGGCATCTATGCGTTCAGGAGGTATATAAGGACTCCCGGCGGCAGGGAGTGGTTCGACAGGCGCATGCTCAAGGCGCCGCTCGTCGGAAAGCTCCAGCGGATGATAATGATCTCGCGTTTTGCAAGGACCCTTTCGACGCTTTTGGCCAGCGGCGTTCCGCTTTTGGCCTCGATGGACATCGTCCGCAACATAGTGACGAATGTGGTCATAAAGAGCGTCATCGAGCAGACGCGCGACAATGTCCGCGAAGGACAAAGTGTCGCGGAGCCCCTAAAGAGGAGCGGCGAGTTTCCACCGATCGTGACACAGATGATTGCGATAGGCGAACGGACCGGAGAGCTTGAGCGCATGCTCGAGCGCGTGGCGGATACATACGATACGCAGGTGGACAATACGATCTCGACACTTATGACACTGCTTGAGCCCATCATGATATTGGTGATGGCGGGGGTTGTATCTTTTGTCGTTATGTCTATACTATTGCCGATCATGAAATTGAATCAACTTGGAGCGTGAATCGTGGATCGTGTATCGTGTATCGTCGATCGATGCACGATTCACGAACCACGAACCACGAACCACGAAATAGGAAAGGAGACCTTGTATGAAACGTGTTTTGAAGAGTATGAAAGGTATGACGCTGATTGAAATCATGGTTGTGATCACAATTCTGGGACTTATCGCAACCGTGGTTACGGTCAACGTGCTGGATAGGCTGGATGAGGCGAAGGTGTCCACAGCGAAGACGCAGATCAAGGGCCTCGAAGAGGCGCTGGATCAATTCCGGCGCGACAACGGTTCTTATCCCACCACGGAGCAGGGTTTGCAGGCGCTGATTGAGAAGCCGACTACAGGTCGCATTCCATCCCGTTACCCTCCAAAGGGATATCTCAAAGGCGGCAAGGTCCCGAAGGATCCGTGGAGCGGTGAATATAAGTTTTACAGCCCCGGAATTCAGGGCCACGAATATGAGATCTATTCGCTCGGCCGTGACGGTCAGGAGGGCGGCGAGGGGATCGACGCGGATATCAGCTCGTTTGAAACAGAAGAAAAGTAATTTAAATGTCCAGCTTCAGGTCTAAGGTCGCTCATCTAAGGTCTAGGGAGGGGTTTACCCTCTTCGAGCTTATAGTTGCGATCGCCATTGTGGCGCTCATCATGGGGCTCGTGGTCGGCGGTATGGACCGGTATCTCGAGACCCACATGAAACAGACGTCTAACAAACTCGCCTCCACGATACGTTATCTTTACAACAAATCCGTAACAGAAGGTTTGTATATGCGTTTGGTGTTTGATTTGAGCGAGCAAACCTACTGGGTGGAGGCGACGCGTGATCCGTTTCTCTTGACAGCGGAGGATCTGACAAAGGGTAAAAAAAAGAAAGAGGAGGAAAAACAGGAGGAGAAGAAGCCCGAGGAGGCAACCGCGGAAGAGGCTGTGCCGGAAGAAACAGCCGGGGAGCCGGAATCGTCCGGGCATATCCCCAAGCTTGAGATAAAAAAACCGGTCTTCTCGCAGGTCGAATCCTATTTGCTGCGTCCCACGAAACTTCCCGACGATGTTTTTTTCAAAGACGTTATGACGGAACACAATCCGGCGCCTCAAGAGGGGGGCGAGGCGACGGTCAATTTCTTCCCGAACGGTTATGTCGAGCATGCGATCGTAAATCTGCGCGACGAAGACGATGAGGTCCATTATTCGCTTGAAACAAACCCGATAACGGGCCAAGTGAAGATCAAAAATGAATACAGAACACTCGAGAAAAAATAAGGTTAGGCAAATTTCCTTTCGGGGAGCAGGGGTTCAGAGCTGCGCCACTCCCTGCGGCTACTCGTCGCGAAAATGCCGCTGGTTTCAATGCGAATTAGGTGTCTTGCCGCTGTCAGCCCCTAATTCGCGAAACCAGTCGTCATTTTACGCTCCTCATATGCCTGCGGTCGTAAGCGGCGCTTTATGCTCTGAACCCCTGCTCCCCTACGAAAATTTGCCTAACCTTATTTATTCAATCTGTTGGAGCATGACATGAGACGTGGACCCGTTGGCGCAGGGGCGAGGGTATTGGGGGGTATCTCGGAGGCGATCGCATCAATGGTTATGATAATGCGATCGTCGAGAGCTAAGGCGCGTTTTTGGGCCGTAACCCGAAAACGACGCCGGCCCCCCAACACCCTCGCCCCGAGAGCCAACGGGTTCACTCTGCTGGAGATCATGGTGGCAGTTGCCATTCTTTCGATATCGCTCGTCGCCCTCTTGAATTTTCAGGGAAACACTATGATCACGAGCGGCCGCGCCGAGCGGATTACAGAGGCGACGATGCTCGCCAGGATGCGCATGGCAGAGGTCGAGCTCGAGATGGACAAGCTGCAAAAGCGCGGCGAGTTCCCCGAAGAGAAGACGGAGGAGGGGAATTTCGAGGAGCCCTTTGAAAGGTATAAATGGAAGCTGGAGATAAGGCGCGTGGCCCTTCCCGCGCCCGTGACCGGCGACGAGGGCAGCGTGCAGAATCTCATAGGCAAACAGCTCACGGAAGAGATCGCAAAGACGGTGCGCGAGGTGAAACTTGAAGTGCTGTGGGAGGAAATGGGCGAGGAGCAATCAATCGATGTCGTCACACACATTGTCAAACTCTAAGTCGGGCTTCACGCTTTTGGAAGTCCTCGTTTCGGTGGCGATCATGGCGATGATCATGATGCTCATATGGTCGACGCAGTCGCAGAGCCTCAATTCGAAGGACCGCATCGAGAAGAGGGACATGGTCTATCAGCAGGGGCGTGTCGCGCTTCAGAAGATCGTCGATGATTTGACGATGGCGTTCCTTGCCAAGAAGTCCGGGACGGCCGCCGCAGCAGCGGCGGAAACGGGTACTGCGCCTGCAACGCCGGTCGTTGAAGTCACGACACAACCGAGGTGGGTAACTTTTTTGATAGGAGAGGACGGCGGGGAGCGCGACACCATACGCTTCACCTCATTTTCCCACATGAGATTATTCAGCGGCGCCAAGGAATCGGACCAGTGCAAGTTGATGTATGAGGTCACCCCATCTCAAGAAGAGCGGGATGTTTTGAATCTCACAAGGGCGGCCATACCGTGGCTGGATGCGGAGACGGAGGTCAAGTCGACACCGCTCGTCTTGGCTTCGAGCGTCCGCGATTTCGATCTTGAATATTACGACGACCGCAAAGAGGAGTGGGGAAAAACGTGGAACACGGAGACAATTGATTACGCGGGCCGGCTGCCGAAGGCCGTGAGAATAACACTTTCCTTGGCCGACCCTGACGATGAAGAAAAAAGTATCACGATGAAGACAATTGTATTGCTGCCGATGTCAACCGGATTAATTGATTTTTAAAAAGGTTTGAAGTCTATGGCCTCAAGTCTAAAGTCTGATAAAGGCATGGCGCTCATTCTTGTTCTCAGTGCGGTCGCGATCATGACGGCGATGGCCGTGGAGTTCGCTTACAATACCAACGTCAATTACCACCTTGCCCGAAACGAACTCGATCGCCTGAAGTCCCAATACCTTGCGATGTCCGCGTATCGCTTTATGCAGGTCGAGCTGAAATTCGACCGGATGTTCCGCCAGGTCGTCGCCACGCAGAATCTCGGGCAATTCTTGGGTGCAAATGCGAACCTCCCCCTTTGCCAGCAATTCCCTATGTCAACGGCCCTGATCCGCGCCGTTTTCATGGGAGGGGATGGTGCGGCGGATCTGCCGCCTGAACTGAAACAGATGGTTTCGATGGCGCAGGAGAGCGAGGCGCAGGAGTTTTTGAAATTCGAAGGCGATTTCGACGGCGAGTGTTTTGACGAAGCGACCAAAATCAACCTCAACACTTTTTACGGTCTGGATCCAATGCAGAAGGTTCCGGAAGGACACAACGCCTACGACAAATTCAAGGTGGATCTCATGAAATTTTTTGGGGTCGAGGCATACAGGGAGGCGTTTGAGCAGGCGGATGTAAAAGTCACCGATGTGGTGCGCAACATCGGCGACTGGGTCGATACAAACGAGGTCATGAATGAACTCGACGGTGTTGAGGCGGGCCCCGAGATGGCGATTTACGACCGGCAGGGGCTTCGTTATCCGATAAAGAACGGAAAGATGACGACATTGGATGAGGCGTACCTGATCGATGGCGTCGTCGACATGTGGTTTGCGCCGCTTCAAAAAAATTTCACGGTCTACGGCGACGGAGGGCTCGTGAACGTCTGCACGGCGGACAACATCGTTATTCAGGCCGTCATCAGGCGTTATGTTGAGGGAAATACCGCGCTTCCGCCTATAAAGATAGACGAGCCGGAGACCATGGGAAAGCTGGTCGATGCGGTCCTTGAAGGATGTTCCATGGGCGGTATCGGCGCCCAGCTCAAGCAGCAGATCGCGCAGAGCCTTGATGCGGCGATAGGTGTCGCCGCCGGGACGGCTCCGGAGGGCGGCGGAACGCAGGCCGGAGGAACGCAGACTGGAGGAACGCAAGCCGGCGGGACAACCGGCGGCGGCTTCGCTTCGCTCATCACGACGGAGCCCAGATTTTTCAGCCTGATTCTGACGGGCGCGGTGGGCGACACGACGCTTAGGATAAAGGCCGTGCTTGATATAAAAGAAGCGGATCCGAAGAAGTGGAAATTACTTTATTGGAGAATATATTGAACCAAGGTCAAGGTTAAGGTCAAGGTTAAGGTCAAGGTCAAGGTCAAGGAGGTATTCTCCTCGACCTTAGCCTCGACCTCGACCTTTCTTGCTTTTATTGTCTTTCTTGCTAGTATCAAAATATGCCTCAACGTATTTTAGGTGTCGACATAGGCAGTTATTCGGTCAAGGTCGCGGAGCTTTCAAGGAGCTTCAAGTCGTTCGAGTTTGTGGCCTTCTACGAGCGACGCATCACAGAAAGCGAGCTCTTGTCCCGCGACGAATCCACGGCCATAGCGCTTCAGGGTCTCATAGACGATCACAATCTTAGCTGGGATGCGATCTGTGTGGGTTTTCCGGGCCAGTTCGTTTCCTCGCGCCTTTTGACCTTCCCGTTCGGTTCCAGAAAAAAGATCGATCAGACCATAGAGTTTGAAATCGAGAATTATGTCCCCTTCCATCTGGACGAGATAGTCCTTGATTACGCGGTTTTGTGGACGGCCAAGGAGGCCTCGCGCGTCATGGCGCTCTACACTCCGAAGGGCGAGGTGGCAAAGAAACTCGCGATGCTTCAGGGGATAAACATCGATCCAAGGCACCTTAGCGTGGAAGGGGTCGAGTTCACAAACTGCGTGAATTTGGGGATGGTCCCGCCTGAAGGCGCATATTCAATCATCGACATCGGACATGAAAAGACGACGGTCACGATTTTCCATGGCAAACGTTTGGGCTATGTGCGCGCGGTGTCGATCGCCGGCAAGGCGATCACCGAAGCGATTTCCAAACGCCTGGGCGTGCCGGCCGATGAGGCGGAAAAATTAAAGATCGAGATGGGCCAAGTCCCTTTGTCCGAGGGGGAGCATGTAGATGATCTTTCGCGCGAGGTGATAGCCGCAATAAAGGGCATGATTGACGAGCTTCTCCTTCACATACGTCAGACCATCTTTTCATATAATGATATGGAAAACGTCCCGGTGGAGGGAATTTATCTGTGCGGCGGCTCTTCGCGCCTTCCCGGGATCGACAGCTACTTTTCGGATTTTTTGAAGGTGAACGTCGCTTTTTTGAACTGCACTGAATTTCACTTCAGCCGCCTTGAACGCGCGGAGGCGCACAGGCACGTCATTCCGCAGGCGCTGGCGCTGGCGCTCAAGGAGGTCGCAGGCCCGGGGCTGCCTGATGTCAACTTCCGCCGCGGGGAGTTTGCGTTTCGCGGGGACGTCGAGCAGCTTGGCGGCGGAATAAGGCACGTGGCGATTATCATCGGTGTCATCATCTTCTTGGCGCTTCTGAACTTTTCGATAAAATACTATACCCTGAAACAGAAGGTCGAGAAGGTTCAGGCCAACGCCGCGGAGCTTGTGTTGCAGGCGCTTCCGGGGACGCCCAAGAGGGCCATTTCGACGCCGACGGGGGCGCTTTCCGTGCTCAAAGGAAAGAAGGCCGAGATAAGCGACCGGATCGAAAAGCTGAAGGCCGCAATGGGGTTTTCGCCGCTCGATGTGCTGAAGGAGATCTCCCAGTTGATGCCGCCGAAGAATGAAGTCGCGGTAGACGTTGAGGATATAAGCATCACGCAGGACCGGCTGACGCTTTCGGGGCGGACAAATTCATTTGAAACGGTCGACAAAGTGAAGATGGCCATGGAAAAATCGGACCATTTCAAAAACATAACGACCGGCAACGTCCGCAAGGGGACGAAGGGCGAGATAAAATTTGATCTTGCAATGGAGATCAAACAGCCGGGCGAGGCTCAGGGCAAGGAGTAGAAGATGGCATTGAAATCCGGTTCGATAAATTTGGACCGCATCAAGTTACAGAACCTCTATAACACGTATCTTGCGATGACGCCGCGCGAGCAGACCATCGCGCTCGTCGCGGCCGCGGTCATTCTGGTTCTGGTCGTCATTCTGCCGGTGATGGTCGCATCGGGCAAGATCACAAAACTGCAGCGGTCAATTGATGATGGAAACAGTCAGCTGAAAAACATCACGCGCGAGATCGACAGCCTCAATGAAGCGAAGGTGCAGCTCAAAGAGGCGGAGGATACTCTTGCCGGCGGATTTGATGCGTCAATCTCGACGACCTTGGAAACCCTCGCGGGGAAAGCCGGAATCAAAGACAGGATTGATTCGCTGAAAGAAAAACCGGCGGCGGCATCGGATCTTTTTGACGAGGCATCCGTCGACGTGCGTCTCAAGAAAGTCACCTTGAACGAACTTATAGATTATCTTTATTCGATCGAACAGAACCCCGAAAAACTTTTGCGTTTAAAGAGGCTTGAGATCAAGCCGCGCTTCGACAATAAAAAGGAATTTGACATTGCGTTCCAGGTCTCGACGTATCGCCTGCTTGAAGGCGTCGCGGCGGGGGAATGATGCCCAAAATTTTAAAATACATAGCCTACGCGATCCTTTTCGTGTTCAGCTTCTTCTTGTTTCTCTACTGGATGTTCCCCTACGAGATACTCAAAGACAGGGTGGCCTCCGCTATAGAGGAGCCGCTGGCAAGGCAGGTCGAGGTCTCAATCGGTGATATCGAACCCTATTATTTCACGGGTCTTGAGATCTCCGATATGAAGCTTGTCGGGCGTACAAACGGCGAAGCCCGGCCGCTGGCCGAGTTCGGGAAGGTGCGGGTGAGGGCCGCGCTTTTTTCGCTCATCTTCGGAAACCCCCGCATCAGTTTTTTGATCAAGTCGGGAAAAGGGGAGATAGCAGGGAGCGCAAAGCAGACGGACGAGGGATTCGACATAGATGTCGATCTTGACGATTTCGATGTCGGTTCGGTCAAGTGGCTGGAGTCGCAATCGGGCATAAAACTTTCAGGCAAGTTGAGCGGAAACGTGACGCTCAAGATTGACCGCGCAAGGCCCGTCAGGACGGCCGGCAAAGTGGACCTGTCGCTCGATGATTTCAAGCTCGGCCAATCGCAACTCACGGCCGGCGGAGCGAACATCCCGATTCCGGATATGGTAATCACAAAGGGCAGGGGATCGAGACTGAAATTCACGATCGACAAGGGCGCTGTGAACATCGACGAGTTTAAGCTTTCAGATGGCGATCTGGGGCTGGATCTCAAAGGCAAGCTTTTCTTATCAACTGTATTGTCGAACTACAGGCTGAATCTCACGGGATCGTTTAGGGCGTCCGATAAGTTTACCGAAGCGTTTCCTCTTCTCTTTATGGTGGAAAAACAAAAACAGGCGGACGGCTCATATCCTTTGACAGTCACTGGCCGCCTCTCCGAGCCGTCGATCAAGGTGGGGACCTTCACACTTCCTTTATAAGGCTACTTTTCCTCCTTTTCCTGGTATATCACTTCCCCCGGCCGTATGTAACCCAATTCATTACGTATGACCGGCTCAAGGTTTTTGGAATCGGAAAGCGCCGCCTTCTCGCGTGTGAGTTTTTCTATATCGGTTTTCAACTGCTCTTTTTGATAGATGAGTTTCTTTTTCATCATCGAGAGCTTGTTCATCTCGACGATCCCCTGGTCGCCGAAGAGCAGAAACCAGAAAAACGCGGCAATGCCAAGGATGACACCCACGCGAAGGGGGGTGAAAATTTTAAATATTGTTTTGATCAGCTGCTTCACTTAAACAATTTTGTCTGTGTATCTGCTTTCGGGGCTATACCGAAGTGTGAATATGCGTGTAAAGTGGCGACGCGGCCTCGCGGCGTCCGGTTGATGAAACCGCACTGGATAAGATACGGCTCATAGACGTCTTCTATAGTTTCACGTTCCTCATTTATCGCCGACGAGAGCGTATCGACGCCGACCGGGCCGCCGTCAAACTTTTCGATGATCGTGAGCATGATCCTTCTATCCATCTGATCGAACCCCTTTTCGTCCACCTCCAGAAGCTTGAGTGCCTCGCCCGCAACGGTTTTGTCGATGCGCCCGTTCGCTTTCACCTCTGCAAAGTCGCGGACGCGCCTTAAGATGCGGTTCGCGATCCTGGGCGTTCCCCTTGACCGCTTTGATATCTCCACGGCGCCGTCTTTGTTTATGGGGATTTTAAGGAGCTTTGCGGATCGTTCCACAATAGTCTCAAGGTCTTCCTTGGAATAGTAATCGAGATGTGCTGAAACTCCGAAGCGGTCGCGAAGCGGCGATGTCAGAAGGCCCGTGCGCGTCGTTGCGCCGATCAGCGTGAATTTCGGGAGGTCGAGCTTTATGGTTTTTGCAGAGGGGCCCTGGCCCACGACAATATCCAGCTTGAAGTCTTCCATTGCCGGGTAGAGGACCTCTTCTATGATGCGATTTAAACGGTGTATCTCATCGATGAACAGGACATCGTGCTCGGCAAGATTCGTGAGTATTGCCGCCAGATCGCCCGGCCTCTCAATCGCGGGGCCGGATGTAGCGGTCACGGATACGCCAAGCTCATTTGCTATAATGTATGAAAGTGTCGTCTTGCCGAGGCCCGGGGGGCCCGAAAACAGGACGTGATCAAGGTGCTCTTTTCTCCTCTTTGCGGCTTCGATGAATATCGCGAGCCTGTCTTTGACGCCGCCTTGTCCCACGAATTCACCCAATGTCCGCGGGCGCAAAGACGCGTCGAACTGACGTTCTTCGTCTCCCTCCGGAAGCGGTGTCAGATGGCGGTCGCTCATGGTTTTGCAAGCTCCTTCAGTGTCGCGCGGATCGCGGCTTCAAGCGTTGCCATATCATTCCATGGAACTCTCTGCATAGCTTTTTCGGCCGCAGGGCGCTGATAGCCGAGATTCATCAGCGCGGAAAGCACGTCATCGTAAAACCTCTGCGCGCCCGATGCTGCCGAGAGCGATTCGGATGCAGGATGCTCCTTCAAGAGCTTGTCTTTGAGTTCGATGATTATGCGCTCGGCCGTTTTTTTGCCGATTCCGGGGATCGATTGCAGCCTGACCGAATCTTCGCGGCTGATCGCGTCTCTTAGCTCGCCGGCCGGGATGCCGGAAAGTATCGTCAGCGCGCTTTTGGGGCCGACACCGGAGATTGTGATGAGTTTTTGAAAAATATTTTTCTCTTCGATTGTCGTGAATCCAAAAAGCGAAAGCTGGTCCTCGCGGAGATGCGTGTGCGTGTGGATCGTCACCGGAGCGCCGATGTCGGGCAGATGCGAGAAAGAGTTGAGCGAGACCATGACGCGGTATCCGACGCCGCCGACGTCGATCACCAGATATTGCGGCGATTTGTGGATCAATGTGCCTGAAAGTTGCGCAATCATATTCCCTGAATTTTTCTCATCAGCGCGGAATTCAAGTGGCATATCGCCACTGCAAGCGCGTCAGATGCGTCCTCTGCGGCCACGTCGGGGAGCTTGAGCATCACCTTCACCATTTTGGCGACCTGCTCTTTGGAGGCGGAGCCGACACCGGTTATCGCCTGCTTCACATGTACGGGCTGATATTCCACAACTTCGATGCCTTTTGCAACTGCCGCGAGCATCGCAACGCCGCGGACATGGCCCAACCTCATCGCCGTCTTTACATTTTTCGCGACGAACACGTCTTCAAGGGCCACAATGTCCGGCTTGAATTCGTCGATCAAGCGGCAGATCTCTTCGTAGATATCGCAAAGCCGTTTGGGGAAAGATTCAGATCCCTTCGGCCGGACTATGCCGTTGTCTACGTGGACCAGCTCACGGCCCTGTTTTTCCACAATGCCGTAGCCGGTAGTGTAACTTCCGGGATCAATGCCGAAAACCCGCATAAAAGAATTACGCAGCTAGTTCTTCAATAAGCTTCGATTCAATATCGAAATTGGCGTAGACGTTTTGGACGTCGTCATGGTCTTCCAATGCGTCCATGAGTTTGAGCATCTTTTCCGCGTCATTCCGGGCGAGCTTTACAGTGCTCTGCGGAACCATCTGGACGGACGCCTCAATCGGTTTCAGACCCTTTCCCTCGCAGGCTGTTTTCACCTTTTCAAAGTGGGAAGGATTCGTGATGACGGATAAAAGATCCTCTTCGTCGCGGATGTCGTCGGCGCCGGCGTCAATTGCCACGGACATCAGCTGCTCTTCGACATTCGGGCCCTTGCTGAACGTGATGACGCCGCGTTTTGTGAACATCCACGCCACGCAGCCGGCCTCGCCAAGGTTCCCGCCCATCTTTGTGAAGAGATGGCGGAGTTCGGCGACGGTTCTGTTTCTGTTATCGGTCAGCGTCTCAACGAGCATCGCTACACCGCCCGGCCCGTACCCTTCAAAGGTGACTTCATCGTAAGAGAAACCTTCGAGGTCGCCGGTGCCCTTCTTGATTGCGCGGGTGATGTTGTCATTGGGCATATTGGCTGCACGCGCCTTGTCAAGGACGGTCCGAAGGCGGGCATTACCATTGAGATCACCGCCCCCGATGCGTGCGGCAACAGTGATTTCCTTGATAAGCTTGGAGAAGACTTTACCCCTTTTGGCATCGGCGGCTCCTTTCTTATGTTTAATTGTCGCCCATTTTGAGTGTCCAGACATATTGACTACCTCCCTTTTTAAGTGCGCCGCAACCTAGCACAGGTAACATTTGGAACTCAAGGATATTCAGGCGCTTAAAAGGTTCTTGAATTCGTCGGGATCAACGCAGCGTCTTATGGCCTCCTCGCGGTCAACCAGGCCCTTTTTGACAAGGGAGGCCAGCGACTGGTCCATTGTGACCATGCGTGTAGTTTTCTGGCCCATCTGTATCTCCGCGAATATCTGATGGGTTTTGGCCTCCCTGATCAGGTTTCTGATGCCGGATGTCGGGAACATGATCTCCATCGCCAGGGCCCTGCCGCCGCCGATCCTCGGCAAAAGCTGTTGCGAAAGCACCCCCTCCAGTATGAACGATAATTGCGTGCGGATCTGGCCCTGCTGGTGCGGGGGGAATACGTCGATGATCCTGTCGATTGTCTGTGTGGACGTGTTCGTGTGGAGTGTGGCCAAAACCAAGTGGCCCGTTTCGGCAACAGTGATAGCGCTCTGTATCGTCTCCAAATCCCGCATCTCGCCGACCAGGACGACGTCCGGATCCTGCCTCAAGATGTATTTGAGCGCATGCTGGAAGCTCAACGTGTCGCTTCCCACCTCGCGCTGGTTGATCACGCATTTTTTCTGCTGATAGACGTATTCAATGGGATCCTCAACCGTTATGATGTGGTCACTTCGCGTCTGATTGATGCGGTCGATCATCGCCGCAAGGGTCGTGGATTTACCGCAACCCGTGGGGCCCGTCACAAGTATCAGGCCGCGCGGTTTTTCCGTGAGCGTCATGACATCGTCTGGGATGCCCAATTCTTTGTGATTCGGAACGACAAGGGGGATAGCTCTGAAGGCGCCGGCAACCGAGCCCATGGACCAGAAGATATTCGCGCGGACGCGTGTGATGCCCTCGAAATCGAACGACAGGTCAATCTCCCGATCCGATTCGAACCGCATAACCTGTTCCTGATTTAAACATTCAAAGCAGATGTCCTGCGATTCATGCGGATCCAGCGGTTGCTTTGAAACAGGTATCAACGTTCCGTCGACACGGATCTGCGGCGGCGAGCCGACATTGATATGAAGGTCGGATGCCTTCCTCTTGTTCATCGTTTCGATCAGACTTTTGAGCATCGGTGACATTTTTAATCTCCTTAGATGATCGCAATTTACCAAATATTAACATAGATTCCAATTGCCAAATTGGAATTTGCATTTTGGATGGCGGCCCAGTAAAATTTTCCAGTTTAGAACCCTTGCTGTTAATCTGCATTTTTGGTATGGTCCGTCTATTGGCCTTGGAAATATTTTTACCGATCTGGAATATGTCATTCGTGATCAGCCATCACAAATGATAATTTTCCTTATGTTTTGAGTTTTTCGTTTTGAACTTTACACTTTTTTGAAAGGAGGGGGAGTATGGATGTCAGGGGTCGTGCAAAGTATGAGATTGTAGTGGTCGTCATTGTGGTTTTGCTGGCGATCGCAGTGGCGATCGGCCTCTATGCGGGGCGCAGCAAAGTGCATAACGACAAGCTGGTGATCAACGAGCTGTCTGCGATCCGCTCGGCAGTCACGCTCTACGCGGACGTGAATAAGGCCATGCCGCCCAATCTTGAGACGCTCACGAAGTCGACATACGATGTCGCAGGTGCGAATCGTCCGTATCTTGACAGCATCAAGACAAACGCGGAAGGTAAGCTTGTGGATCCATTCGGAAAACCGTTTGTCTATGATGCGAAACGCGGTCTGGTTTCCAGCACGTCGCCTGGATATGAGAAGTGGTGAGTTCAATGAAAAAGTGATATCTAGACAAAAATAAAAATCGAAAGGAGGGGGTATGAATAGGCGGAAAGGTTTTACATTGATAGAGTTGATTTTGGTGATTGCCATCCTTGGCATCCTCGCCATCTCTGCTCTGCCGAAGTTCCTGGATGTGTCCACACAGGCAAAGCAGACATCGCGTGAGGCAGTCGTCGGTAATGTCCGTGCCGGAATTGCACTCTACAGGGCCAATGATATGGTGGTGACGGGAGCAGGACCTGGCAGCTATCCGGCAGCGCTTGATGGTGCGGCGGCGGGCGCATGTGCGGGCGCTTGCTTCGACACGATTTTGTCAACCGGCATTGATGATGCGAGTTGGACAAAGGTGGACGGCACCCATTATTCCTATAACGATGGCACGGCAACAACGGCGTACGTATACAATCCTGCACCTGCAGCCGGAACGTTTACAGCGGCCCCATAAAAACAGGGCATAGAGTTTAGAACAAGGGGACGTTCCCCCCCCAAAAAGGGGAGCGTCCTTTTTTACGGGCTTATCTCCTTATATGTGCCGGTAAAAGCAATGTCTTCATAAAACCCACAATAGTCAGGGGCGATAGCATGTTGCCTGCACAAATTAAGGTGAGGGAAATAGAGCAGCGCCGCGAGCAGATGACGCTGACGCCGATCTTAAAGACGGACGAGCCGAGGGGTGAAGTGCCGATGGAGGAGCCGGTCGAAAAGCCCAAGCGGGCAAATAAGTATCATCGTAACAATTGACAGCCGCCGCCGCCGGTTTTCATAGCGGTCGTAAAACTCCATGTATAATCAGCAGCCATATTGTTGAGTGCACGATCTTTGACGCCCGTTGTTACTGTAGCGGTGTAAGTCTCGTTATTTCCAAGCACACTAGATGGAGTGAATGTTGCCGTATTGGTGGCGGAGTCATAAGCCACCGTCCCTGTCACACCGCTTACCTTAAATGTTTCTGTGGTAATCGTCGATGCCTTCAACGCCTCGTCGAATGTCGCAGTGACCGCAGAGTTCGTTGCAACTTCGGTCGCGTTGTTTGCGGGAGACGTGGATGCGACCGTGGGCGGCGTCGTTTCACATGGATCTCCGACCAAGCCGAAACCTATGTCACCCGTTGTGTCTGCGTATGTCGTATAGGCCACAAGGAAATTTCCGCAGTTTGAATTATTTGCAACCGCGGCTTGGAGTTGATTACCTGTAGCGTTGGAAACAATAAAGTTGTTCCCGGAAAGTGTGCCGTCCGTGTTTAAGAATTGGCCGTAGATGTCGGAATTCGTCGCACCATGGCGCTCGTCATCCCACACGGCTAGAAACCTCTTGTTTATATTGTCAAATGCGGTTGAGGACCATTGCTGTCTATTTGTTGCATTGGAAATGGCGAGCTCGCTGCCGGAAAGCGTGCCGTCAGCCGTTATAAGCTGGCCATAGATGTCAAAGTTTGCACCGCTGCGATTATCGTCCCATGCCACCAAGAAACTCTGATTTATATCATCATAAGCTGTAGAGGTATTCGATTGAGATTTTGTAGCCGTTGAGACGGCAAAGCTGCCGCCTGAAAGTGAGCCGTCCGCATTCACAAGCTGGCCGTACAAATCGCTTTCTCCGCCCGGCGGGGAGCTTTGCCATATGACCAGAAATCTTTGATTTGCGCTGTCATATGCCATAGAAGGCCATGTTTGATTGTCGGCGGCGCCGGAAATGACGAAGTTGCTGCCGGAAAGCGTACCGTCAGCCTTTATAAGCTGGCCATAGATATCTGAATTTGTGCCGCTGCGATTATCGTCCCACGCCACAAAGAATCTCTTATTTGCATTGTCATAGGAAACCGCGGGGTCTGATTGCTCTCCGGTCGCAGTAGAGATGGCAAAATTGCCGCCGGCAAGCGTGCCGTCTGCATTTACAATCTGGCCGTAGATATCCTTTCCAGTGGTGCCGCGCATATCTTGCCATACGACAAGAAATTTCTGATCTGCACTGTCATATGCGACGGCTGGCCAATCCCCATTGATAGTTGTTATTACAAATTCGTCACCGACAGCGGAACCTGCAGCATCGATCAGTTGCGCATAAATCTGATATTTTGAATCGGCATACTTCCGATAGGCGACAAGGTAGCGATTATTTTCCGTATCAAATGCGATTGAGGGGAAGGCGTCGCCGGGGGCTGCCGTCCCGTATGCTGAAAACGCCAGCAGCAAATTTTCATTATTATTCAGATCGCCGATTTCCTTTAACGGAATTTTAAAATCGTAAACTTTATGCTGGTATTTGACTTTGTCAGTGTACGTGAAAAGTGCTTTTCCCCATTTGTTTTCAGATGCCGTTATCTTGAACTCCTTGAGACCCGTATTCGTTTTTACCGAGATTTTTGAATAATCCTTATCGCCGTCCATCGTATTATCTGGCGTGAAATCTATTCTGGAATAGAGATAGTCGCGGTCGTTCCATACCCAGCCGTATGTGAACCCCGATGGATGACCCGATCCGGTGAGCGAGAGTTCGCGGAAAAAAGTGCTTTTGCTTGGAGCTTTTTGCGAATTCAATTTGTAGGTGTAGAGGTTATTATCTTTTGGAAATTGAAAAGGGAGTTCGGCGACAGTTGTTTCCTCTATGCGTGCTGTCAGTGTGAGTTTCTTATCATTTGAATTTGCTCCGAACCTGAATTCAAGCGCCTTGCCGAAGGCATCAAGAACATCATAGTCCCTTTTTGATGCCTTTTTTAGCGCCGATTCATCCGTACTGCCTTTGACTTCATTCGGTTTGAGTCCCCCGAGCGATACAAAATCCAGATGTGCGGCCCCTCCGCCTTTTTGTTCCAGCTTTACCCAAAGGGGTTTGTTGTCAGGCGCTATACTGCCAAGGTCCAGCTCTTTTTCACGGAAAAACCTGTCAAAAGGGATTGCTCCCGCTTTTTTCCATTGGTTGTCCTTCATCACGTATATGATGAACTCTCCGTTGGGTTTGATTTTCTGTTCCGAATAGATGCCAAGGTTTGCAATGGCAGTTGATGAGATGAAAAACACCATTCCTATCGTCATGACTGAAAGTCTTTTCTTCATAAGAACCTCCTATGCTTTCACAGCAATTTACTAGAATTAAGCTTTGTTTACAAGCTCCAATGCTACTTTCGCCGCCATATAAACACCGGTTTTAAACTGTATACCGGTTTCCAATTTTCATTTGAAATTTAAATGAAAGTGTATATACCCCTCCTTTGTAAGGAGGGGTTAGGGGAGGTAGATCTACCCCACCTATCCTCCCCTTACAAAGGGGAGGAATACTCGTATGGAATGCCATGATATTACGGTCGGGATGGCGGGTTCGGGCGGTGACGGCGTCGTTTCCGCGGGCGATATTCTGGCCGCATCCGCAGCTGCGGAGGGGATCCACTGCATAATGCTCAAGAGCTTTGGCCCGCAGATCAGGGGCGGAGAGAGCTCCTGCAGGTTGCGCCTTTCGACAAAACCGATCTACTCGCAGGGGGATCTCATCGATGTGCTTGTGGTCTTTAACTGGCCCGATTACGCAAGGTTCGGCGCGGAGCTGGAGATAAGGGACGGCGCGTATGTCCTTGTTGAAGAAAAAGACAAGACGGAGGACATTCCGCTTGCGAACGCCGGCAAATGCAGAATCATAAAGATTCCGTTTGAAAAACTTGCTGTTCAAGATGCAGGAAACCCTAAGGCAAAAAATATTGTGACGCTGGGTGTCCTGGGCGCGATGTTCGGCCTGCCGACCGAGGGGATCAAGCGCGAGATAGAAAAAAAATTCAGGAAAAAGGGGCCTGAAGTCGTTGCTGCAAACCACAAGGCGATCGACATCGGCGCTGCATGGGTAAAGGGGGGCGGCGGCCCTGCGGAAATCCGCTTCGTCCATTCTTCGGAAAAACCGCTGATGGCGTTGACGGGAAATGAGGCCACATCTTTCGGCGCGCTCGCCGCCGGCTGCAGATTTTTGGCGAGCTACCCAATAACGCCCGCAACCGAGATCATGGAATGGCTGTCGCGCGAGATGCCCAAGTTTGGCGGGACGGTATTGCAGGCCGAGGATGAAATTTCTGCGGTCAATTCCGCGATCGGCGCATCATTCGGCGGCGTGAAGGCCATGACTTCCACGTCAGGACCGGGCATGTCTCTCAAGATGGAGGCAATCGGACTTGCAGCGATGGCGGAGCTTCCGATCGTCATCGTGGATGTCCAGCGCGGCGGCCCTTCAACCGGGATCCCGACAAAGACGGAGCAGGCGGATCTGATGCAAGCCGTATACGGCATGCACGGCGACGCGCCCCACGCAGTTTTGGCTCCGGCCGACGTTGAAGATTGTTTCGACGTGACATGGCGCGCGTTCGATATTGCCGAAAGATATCAGATGCCGGTCATCATTTTGTCGGATCAGCTGGTCGGCCAGCGGAAAGAGACCGTGCTGCCCTTTGATGTCGGCAAGGTCAAAGTGCAGACGAGGGTCACACCCAATTTGAAAGAGGGCGAAAAATTCAGGAGGTATGAAGATACCAAAAGCGGTGTGTCGCCGGCAACCTGGCCCGGAATGAAGGGGGGCGAGTATCTGGCATCCGGCATCGAGCACACCGAGGACGGCTCCCCCAGCTCGCAGCATGAGACTCACGAACGCATGGTTGAAAAACGCGCGCGTAAGCTCGGTTCGCTGGCGGATGAATTTAAATTCATCAGGCGTTACGGAGCGGCAAAGCCCAACGTCGGCGTTCTTGCCTGGGGGTCGTCAAAGGGCGCAGTAAGGGAGGCTGTCGAAAAGTTGAATCAAAGCGGATTTTCGGTGGCCGCGCTGATTCCGGAATTGATTTGTCCGTTGCAGACGGACGAAATAGGAAAATTCATTTCGTCGTGCAAGCGAATACTCGTAGTTGAGATCTCACATTCCGGACAATTTGAACATTATCTTAGGGCAAACGGTCTTCTGTCCGAAAAGGTGCTTCATTACAGGGTGAGCGGAGGGCGTGTGTTTTCCAGCCGCGAGATCGAGATGGCGATTCGCGCGGCGGCGGAGGGGGAGATGTACCAGCCTAAGGTGGCCTTCCCGCGCAAGATGCTCGGTAAAGATGAGGAATAAAGAAGTTAAACTCTGTGTCTCTGTGCCTCTGTGGCGGATTTTTTTGGAGGTAAAATGACTGAAGAGAAAATAACACCGAAAGATTATTTATCGGGACTCAAGCCGATCTGGTGCCCGGGTTGCGGAGACTTTGCGGTTTTGAATGCGGTCGCAAAGGCCATGGCGACAATGGAGTTGAAAAAAGAGAATGTCGCGGTCGTTTCGGGTATCGGCTGCTCATCGAGACTTCCGGGATATCTTTCCACTTACGGTTTCAATTCGATTCACGGCAGGGCGCTTCCCATCGCGGCGGGCTTGAAGCTTTCAAGGCCGGATTTGACAGTGCTCGCGGTCGGAGGAGACGGAGATATATTTTCAATAGGCGGCAATCATCTCCCGCACATTGCGCGCCGCAACATAGATGTTAAGTGTATCGTCATGGACAACGGGATTTACGGCCTCACGAAGGGGCAGGTCTCTCCGACGACGCCGCTGGGTGAAAAGACGGTCACGACAACTTACGGCAGCATCGAAGATCCCATCCAACCCTTGAAACTCCTCTTGAGCTATGAAGCGTCATTTGTCGCCCAGTCCACGTCGCTTGATTTGAATCATATGGTTTCGACGATCGTTGCAGCAATGAAGCACAAGGGATTCGCATTCGTGAATGTCAGATCGCCCTGCGTCACGTATCGCGGGAAAGAGCAGTATGACGTGATCCGCCAGCGCTCGAAATACATAGATAAGGAGCCTGATTACGATCCGGCAGACATGCGCAAGGCGTGGCATCACGCGATCACGCCCGAATATATTTCGCTTGGGATTCTGTATCAGAAGCCGCGCGATACGTATGACGAAAGGCAGTTGAGGCTCCGCGAAGCCGCGAAGGCGGGGCGCGAATGGACGCTTGAAGATGTGATGAAAGGATTCATAAAATAATATGTCCACCCAGGTTACAGCAAGGCCGCCGAATTGGCTGCCGCTTCCGCAGGCCGGGCTTGCGAAGAAAGCCGCGGAGATACAGGTCGATACAAACGATCTTTTCCCCAAGGGCGAAGTTGCAATCTTCTATCCCAATCAGGGTTACGGCTATATAAAGGACAGAAACGGCAACGAAGTTTACTTCAAATTGGAAGAGCTGGATCTGGTAGGTCCCAAGGCGGACAAAAGCCACATAACAGTCGGCGCCAAGGTCGGCTATGATATCTCCTGTACTTCCCACGGTCCCCATGTCCGAATTCTCAAGGTTTATTGACCACTTAGCCCCGAAAAATTACATAGCAACTTTTTTTACCGCCGGGCGATAAAATGGTGAAAACGGAGGTTTTATGATGGCAGGAGGTCAGGTAATAAGAGGCGATCTTCCACCGGCAACGCCACCGGCCGAAGGCCCTAAACAGGATTCACCGCTCATTCAGGGTGAAAAAACAGAACAGGCATCGCCCTCGTCCGTGCCTGATGAGTATATCGGTGATGACGCGCCGGCTGAATTCAATCCGGCACTTAGAATTTTGAAATCCATTTTTTGGCCTGTAGGAAGATTTTTTAGAGGTATTGGCGCTTTTTTAGGCATAGTCAAAACACCACAGGCCGAACCTCAACAGCCGTTACTACCGATGTTTGCACATTCGACGCGTGCAGCGTTCACTATTCCGCTTCAAAGTGGCGCAGAGATGATTATGCAGCCGCAAAATGACAACGCCGTCATTTTTAGATCACAAAATCCGTTCGATCTTGCTAATTTATTTGAAATCATCGAGAGCGACGGTAGGCAGACGCATAAGCCGCTAAGCCAAATCGTTGATGCCATGACGACGTTTCCCCTGCAGGGATTTACCGTCGCCGGCATGTTCAGCGTGATGCCGAGTTACGATTCTTTTACGCATTCCTATGATGTGAGGGTTCGGCCGATAGACGATTCGGTTTCGATTGACCGAATTTATGCTTCTTTAGGCCAATTTGAGCGGCAGGCGGAAAGAGATATTGTAGAAAGGGTCGACGCCGTTTCCGGCTCCGATCCCTCCATTGGAGATGTCCTTCGCACGTTGACGGATATCTTCAATTCGGAATTCTATCGATACGCAAACCGGTTGAGCGTCGACAAAGATTCAGGCGATCCGAGACTTAGGGGGATGCTCAATGTTGAATCGATGATAAGCGAGTCGGTGCCTTCGAATATCTCTCTTGAAGGGTCCGTTCGCGTATTAGAAGTGGGCGTTCGTGAAAACAGTGAAGGAGAGGTGACGGCATTTATATTTAGGTTTGTTAAAGGGGACGATTTCCAGGACAACGAAATCAATTTCAAAGATGTCGTCACATGGATCGGTAAAATAGATCAATCCACCGGCAAAATAACGTGGTATTACCATGAAGTTGTAAATGATCCCGCGCATGTCAGCACTCCGGCCTCTCCCGCCTTTTTGACAACAAGGGATATTTTGAAAAAGTTGATTCCGCAAGCGAACTGGGACGTCATAAAATACGGTGTTGAATTTGGTGCTAGAGGAGGCAACCAGAGCGGCCCGTCACCGGGAAGCCCCGTAACTCCTGCGACTCCGACGGCCGGACCTCAAGCTGCCCCGGCAGCTAGCGGTCAGGGCGCATCTGCATCGGTCTCCACGACAGCGCCGGGTGATGAAGATGCGGAGATCACAGCCGCGCCCGATGAATACTTTGAAGTGGAATATACAGGCTATCCGCAAGACGAGGATTTATTCGCCATATATGAAGATCCCTACGCTGATGTTGATGACAGCGCCGGAGACGCGTGGGTATTGGGCGTCGAAACATCAATCGTCACCGAAGGGTTTGCGGTTCCTTAGAATGAAATTGCCCTGTCGAGGCGTTCAATCACGCGCTTCTTCCCAAGAATTGATAAGACCAGGTGAATCCCCGGGCTGACTGTTGTGCCGGTCATGGCGACGCGGCACGGCTGGGCCACATCTAACATTTTGAGATTCAATTCGGATAAAATTCCATCGAAGATTTTAGCGATCAGGGGTTCTGAAAAATCGTCAAGCATTGCCAGTCGATCCCTCAAGGTTTTCAAGACATCTTTGCCTTTATCATTAAGCCACTTACCCGTGGCATTCTGATCGTAATCGATGTGATCGCGGAAATAGAATGCGGAGATCTCCGCGAGTTCCTTCAATGTTTTTCCGCGCTCGCGTTCAGATGCGATAGCCTTCGCAGCGTACGTCTTGTCGGTGACGGCGAAGCCCATCTCCTTTAAAAACGGTGCGGTCAAATCGACAAGTTGATCATCCTTATATTTTGCAAGATGCTGGCTGTTGACCCAGTTGAGTTTCTCCGTGTCGAAGACGGAAGGGGCCTTGCCGACTACCGTGAGATCGAATTTTTCAATCATCTCTTCGCGCGTAAAAATTTCCTGATCCTTATATGCCCAACCCAGACGCGCGAGGTAATTCACGACCGCCTCCGGCAGATATCCCATGGACTCATATTCAATCACGGAAGTCGCACCGTGGCGCTTTGAGAGTTTCTTCTTGTCGGGCCCGAAAATCATAGGGAGATGCGCGAATATCGGGAGGGGATAGCCGAATGCTTGATAGATCAAGACCTGCCGCGGCGTATTGTTCAGGTGGTCGTCTCCGCGGATGACATGCGTGATATTCATCGTCACGTCATCCACCACAACCGTGAAGTTGTAAGTGGGTGTCCCGTCGCTTCTTGAGATGATCAAGTCATCGAGCTCTTTGTTTTCGAATTCGATATGCCCGCGACAGATGTCGTCAATTGCCGTGACGCCGGTGAGCGGCGCCTTCAGGCGAATCGCATAAGGTTTGTCGGGGTAGTTACTTCTACTCCGGCACGTGCCATCGTATTTTGGCTTCTGGCTGGCGGCCAGCATCGCCTGACGCTTCGCCTCAAGCTCCTCGGGAGTGCAGTAACAGCGGTATGCCTTCCCTTCTTTCAGAATCTGATCGACGTGTTCTTTATAAAGGCCCATCCTGTCCGTCTGGTGATATGGCCCCTCATCCCAGTCGAATCCCAGCCACTTCATTCCGTCCATGATGGATTTTGTGAATTCTTCGGTTGAGCGTTCGCGGTCGGTATCCTCGATGCGCAAAATAAACGTCCCGCCCTCGTGCCTCGCAAAGAGCCAGTTGAAGAGAGCTGTGCGTGCACCGCCGATATGCAGCGAACCTGTGGGGGAAGGGGCAAATCTGACACGGACTTTGTTTTTCATGCGGGCATTTAAATCAAAATATCCAATAAAATCAACATATTTTAATATCTAAAAATCCGCAACTTTTTTCACACATAGCCGACAATGTGGTGTATCGGATTACGGAAGGGGCATCAGATGGCAGAGAGGGTCGGAGGCGCACTCCAGAATTATTCAGAGGTTTTGTTCGACGTCTACCAGCAGGAATGCGGCGATGGTGTGAGTTTTTGGGATGCGGAGCCCGGTTTTGAAAAATATCTCTCACACAGACGGTTCGAGATCGGGCCCTACAACGATATCAAGAATCTAAATGCCACATCCGAAGAGGCTGTGCAGGTATTTAAAAAATATCTGAGCGGAGGAAATTGTCCCGACACCTCTTTGAGGGGGCAGGCAAGGCAAATCGCCTCCGATTTTGATATCTCCATGCGCAAAACCGCTGCCCGCGGAGCTGACGGCGATATGCATTATACGTCGGATCCCAAAAAATTATATGCGAACTGGCAGAAATACCTTATTTTATATCTGGAATCTGTTGAGCAATTAAAAATTGCAGTAGATAGATTCGCCGACGGAGAGAATCTGGATTGTCTGGTTCTCAATGATCTGCGCTTTAAGGCGGGCCGAACTGAAATAATTGCGCAGGAGATGCAGCTCCGCTTAAAGGAGATCGCGCAGGTTGAATTCATTGCCTCACCAGAGGGAACCGCTATCCACTCTCATTATCAGAGGATCAATAATTTCCGCGGCATAGCGCGTTTTATCATCCTTGCGGCGTCACCCGGCTCCAAGTATGTTGATGAACTGAATGAATTTATCGATCTGTTTCAGAGCGGTTTCCACAAGCTGCACAATCCCTTCAATTGGATAAGCGAAGTGACGCTGGAAATTTTTAAAGAGACGAAATCTCAAGTGGATTTGAAAGTTCCAAAGGATCCCCCGGCTTTAAGAACCGAAAACACTGTGCTGATGTGGGAGCTCATAGATCGTGTTGCGATGTCGGTCGTTCTGAAGGCAAAGCAAGACGGGTTCGACGCGTTGTCCTTCAAGTGGGATCCTTTCAAGAGGCATTTTGTTATCTTGTCATCCACTTTGGGGCAAGAGATTGGGCGCGTAGATCAATTGCTGGCCGTTTTGAAGGGATCAAGATCAGGTGTGTCTCCTGTTGAGATCAGAATGCCGGTAAAGACGGTTTCGAAGGCGCCGCAGGTCAATCAACCTCCATCCGGCGGTAAGGGCACCTCCTATGATGAAGAAATCACCGGTGTCGGCGGAGAAGATGAAATGGAAGAATCCGCTCCGGATGAGGATTTAACTTTCGACGCGGGCTTTGATGTGTATGTAATGCCGGATGTGCCGCTTCCATTCGCTGAAACAACAGTGCCTTTTCCGCTCTGATTACTGAAAAAGATTCAATAAACGATTATCCCCGCATATCCCACGACAGCATCGTAATCGCCCGACACATCACCCGAAGTTGCGTGCTGCACAAGCTTTGCCGTCTTTGCGCCGAGCGCTTTTGCGGCCGAGAGCATGATTGCGGCCGGCACCACTCCGCACATCGAAATCCTGTGCTCGCCGCAGGTTGTGAGCAACCCCTCGGGATCCATCGCAAGCACGCGGTCTATCGCCATCCTGTCCTTCTTTTCCGTGATCGTCTGGCTCTCGTAGTGGTTCATGTCCGAGCTCGCGACGATCAGAATATTTTCCCCCGAATCTTTTATCGTCTTTGCGATCGCGTCGCCGATCTTTTTGCAGGAATCGTAACGAAGGTGCGAGACCGTCAAAGGCACAAACGAAAGTTTGGGCTGCCTTGCCATAAGGAACGGAAGCTGCACTTCAAGCGAGTGTTCTCCAAGATGTGCGGTAACGTCATCCTCGATCTCGCGGCAGTTGGCCAACAGTTTTTTTGCAAGCGATGAGTCGATCTGCAGCTCGCCCGTTGGCAGGAGCCACGTCCCTTCGGTCATCATCGCGGCAGGCGCGCCGCGCCCTGTGTGATTTGGCGATATGACGATGCATTTTTCGGGTATCTGGGCGGAGGCGTAGACGGCCCCTGCAACGGCGCCGGAATATATATAGCCGGCGTGAGGTGCCACAAGGCCCACAACCTTCACGGGTTTTGCATCGGTAGCAAGAAACTTTTTGACCTCCGCTTCAAGGGCCGTCTTGCTTGCCGGATAAAATTGCCCCGCCACTGCAGGGTTTCTTACTGTCATAAAACCTCCAGATTCGTGAACCGTGATTCGTAAACCGTAACCCGTTTACGGTTTACGGCTTACGGTTTACGTACTTTCGATGCATCCTTTCAATTAAATGTTCATTATCCTGTTTAAGAAGTCTTCGCAAGAGCGGGTTTTGGTTTTTTCTGTCCTTCAAAAGTTCCTCTTTGAATTCGCCGGATTTTATCTCGCCAAGGATTTTTTTCATTTCATCTCGGACATGGTTGTCGATTATTCGCGGTCCGCGCGTGAGGTCGCCGTATAGTGCCGTGTCGCTTATCCTCTCCCGCGCGCCTCCGATCCCGTTTTCATGAATCAGATTTGCAAGCGCACGGACCTCCTTCAGACAGCAGAAATAAGCGATGTCGGGGTTGTAGCCTTTTTCCACGAGCGTATCGAACGCGGTGCGTATCAGAGAAAAAAGTCCGCCGCACAAAACCGCCTGTTCCGCAAAGAGATCCGTTTCAGTTTCTTCCGCGAACGTCGTTTCGATGAAGGGGCCGTCTTTGGCAATTGCACGTGCGTAATCAAATGCCGTTTTCTTCGCGCTTCCCGTTGCGTCTTGTGCAATTGCAATCAGACAGGGGGTGCTTTTGCCCTCTGCAAAGTCGCTTCGTAAAGTATCGCCCTGTGCCAGAGGCGCGACCAGAATTATGTCTAAATCGGCGCGCGGAATGATTTGCTTATAGTGAATATTGAAACCGTGCGCAAAAATGACAGCTGCATTTTTTGGAAGAGAAGGCTCGATTTCTCTCCAGAGCAGAGGCTGTTCTCCGTCGGAGAGGAGGATGACTGCAATCTCCGCCTCTGCTGCGGCCTGTTTCATGTCCGTCAGAAAAGGGATGTTCGCTTTCTTGATTTCCTCAATGCGCGGGCTCGTCGCCCTCAAAAAAACCTTCGCTTTTTCACCGCTGTCCTTAAGATTCCGCGCCTGCGCGCTCCCCTGCGCCCCGAATCCAAAGACCACTATTTGCTTATCTATAGTCATATCGATCTCGCATAACATCCGTCACACGCGATATCAAGGATAGATGATCCATAAAAATCCCTTGGCGTAGGGACAGCGGGGTCAGGGGGCATGCGGAGGCGGGCGCAACCATGGTTATGATGACGCGTTCGCCGAGGATAAGGCGCGTCCAACCCCGTAAGGTTGGACGACGCCGGCCCCCTGACCCCGCTGTCCCGAAAGCCAGGGGATTTTTGTAGCTTATTGACACTTTTAGGCGCTTTGGCGTATGGTCGCGCACCATGTTACGCCGGATGCTGAAATCAAAAATTCACCGCGCAACCGTCACCGACGCCAACGTCGAATACGAAGGCTCCGTGACTATTGACCAGAACCTCATGGAGGCGGCCGACATCTCGCAGTTTGAAGAGGTGCACATCTGGAACATCGGAAACGGGGAAAGGCTCGTAACCTACGCGATTCCCGGTGAGAAAAATTCGGGCACGATATGCATTAACGGTGCGGCCGCAAGGAAAATTCATAAAGGAGATACGATAATTATCAGCGCATACGCCGTCTATCCTGAAAATGAGCTTTCGGGTTTCAAACCGAGGATTGTGTTTGTCAATCCCCAGAACCGCATCGCCAAAAAATAAAACAATATGGAAATTTTAATAGATGACATCCCCGAAGAGGGACTGACGATTCATGCCGACTCAAAAGCGGATCACTGGCTTTTGGACGTTTTGAAGACCGCGATCGGCAAGCGCTTCACGGACAAGGATAAGGCGAAGCTGTCCGTAACGTTCATCAAATACGATGAAAATGTAGACGTTACAGGCGAGCTGGATGTTGTTTCTCATCCCGCCTGCGACCGCTGCCTGAAAACGTATAAGGAGGATGAGACGGTCCCGTTCCATCTGCTCATGGCCCCGCTTTATGAGTCGAGGCGCCAGCAGGTTGAGGAGGAAGAAGGGGGTTTTGAGAAGGAGCTGGTGCGCGATGATATGGAGTTCAGCTATTATGAAGGCGACAGGGTCGATTTGAACGAGATCGTCAAGGAGCAGATCCTCCTTGCGGAGCCTTTCAAGCACATTTGCAAAGATAACTGCAAGGGTATCTGCCAGAAGTGCGGAAAAGACTTAAACGAAGGCCCCTGCGGCTGCAAAGAGGAGCGACGCGACAAGAGATGGGAAGCCCTCAAGGATTTCAAACCGGCGAAGAAAAAGCGCCAGCCCAAACCAAAATAAAACGACAAAGACCTGCTGGCTTTCGGGACAGCGGGGTCAGGGGGCCGGCGTCGCCCAACCTTACGGGGTTGGACGCGCCTTATCCTCGGCGTGCGCGGTATCATAACCATGGATGCGCCCGCCTCCGCATGCCCCCCGACCCAGCTGTCCCTACGCCAGCAAGTTTTTGCCACCGTGATTTTGATTTAGATTGTGAGTATGTTGTGAAGGTGGCGGGGAGATGCTTTCCGAGCGGCGTTGAATTGCGCCGACACCTAAGCCATATAATAAGCGGCGCAAGAGCGCAGGCGATTTTCCGGCGTGTGAGGAAAATCGCCGTAGCGAGGGAAGCATCTTCCCGTCACCGACAAAGCATGCTTCAAATCGAAGATTTCTTTCCGGCCAATAATCCATTGACAATACTGGGTTTTTTATAGTAGCCAAGCTGGGCTTTTGAAGGAGGTTTACCGTGGCGGTTCCCAAGAAACGAACATACAAGTCGCGCAAGAATTCAAGGCGGGCGCAGAATATAAAGCTCCACAACGTGGATCTTTCAGTGTGCCCGCAGTGCAAGCAGCCCAAGCTTCCGCACCGCGTTTGCATCCATTGCGGATTCTATAAGGGCCGTGAAATTATAAAGATGGCGTAGAGGGTGCCTTTAATGGCCACCGAACCTATCGATCGTAAGGTCCGCGAAATTGTTGCCCTCCAGCTCGGCCTGGGCGAGGAAGACATCCAGCCCGATTCCACATTTATAGACGATCTTGGCGCCGATTCTTTAGACGTCATCGAACTTTTGATGGCGCTCGAGGAAGAGTTTGAAGTCGATATCCCCGACGAGGATGCGGAGGAGTTTGAAAAGGTTGCGGACGTAATCAATTATCTGCAAAAGAAAATACAATGAAGAT